>ERZ808240.2210-NODE-2210-length-21996-cov-16.942983_pt1 | contig 21996 bp, 21 predicted proteins | sample MGYA00521084_ERZ808240 | MGnify/ENA primary metagenome ERZ808240 (study PRJEB31516, sample SAMN03275571) | gut metagenome | biome: mammalia-associated habitat; material: feces | host: Papio cynocephalus | place: Kenya | collected 2012-08-06 ...
TAGTCGATATGGGTGTCAAGGACAGTATGAATATGGGATGTGCCATGGCGCCTGCCATTGATAGAATAGAACCATATCAAGGAAATGGCGTATTTGCTAGGCTGATGGTTCTACACACAACTATTGGTAATTGAATAATGTAGCAGATTTGCAGATAAAGGACATTTCTTGAGATAAGAGGTGTCCTTTTGTTATTACTTGATAATTCTATTATAAAGGAGGTCATTCATTATGACAAGTACAGCGTTAGGAGCAGAGAACAAGAAAGAACAAACAATTAGTTTTATCAGTGAAGCACATGAAAAATTCTACTACGAAGAAATTCAGAAAATAAGGTATGCAGATGTATACCACAAGGCACTTTGTTATTGTCTTGGAATCAACGCAGATACGAGAAAAAATGTGAATAACATTTATGACTTTAAGAGTGGGTGTGTAAAACCAGAATGCCTGCATGAAGGATGGCAGACCAGTGGCAGTTTGAAGGTTGTAAGAATGGCATTTAATTTGTATTGCAATGGTACACCGAGTGTAGATGACGAACAGGATACAGAGGAGCAGATTGATGAGTGTAGGAGATATTCAGTAGAAGATATATTCTGCTGTTGTTATGCACCCTATTTCTGGCAGGCAATACAGATTCGATATCCTGAGTATGCCACATACAATAAAAATTTGTATGCGATGTTTGGAGGAAATGATTGATGTTAAAAATCCGATTGATGGGAACAAAGAATGATATCACGTGGTTTCAGAAAATCATAAAAAGACACCCAAAGATAGAGGTTTTGGAAATGTCAGACCTCTATCCTAACAAGGGGACAGATAAATATTACAGAGCGTATATAGAAGTAAAAAAGATCAACATTAAGGAAAAATAGTAGAATTTGGAGGAATTTTATCATGTGTAAGGTTATAGTAGTCGGAAACCAAAAAGGAGGGGTGGGAAAGACCACCACAACAAGTAATTTGGGAATTGGACTGGCTAAGCAGGGGAAAAGAGTTCTGCTGATAGATGCGGATGCCCAAGGAAGTCTAACAGCAAGTTTAGGCTTCCAAGAACCTGATAAGCTGGATGTATCTCTTGCAACCGTTATGGCAAATATCATCAATGAAGAAGATATGGAGTCGGATTATGGTATATTGAAGCATGACGAGGGTGTAGACCTTATGCCGGGCAATATAGAGTTATCGGGACTGGAAGTATCACTGGTAAATGTCATGAGCAGGGAGCTTGTGCTTCGTACATACATAGAACAGCAGAAAGACAGATATGATTACATTCTGATTGATTGTATGCCTTCGCTTGGCATGATTACCATAAATGCCTTTGCAAGTGCTGACAGTATCCTTATTCCTGTGCAGGCAGCGTATCTTCCGGTAAAAGGTCTTGAACAGCTTATTAAGACCATAGGAAAGGTAAAAAGGCAGATCAATCCGAAACTGGAGATTGAAGGTATTCTGCTTACTATGGTAGATAACAGAACCAATTATGCAAAAGACATCAGTGCGTTGGTTGTAGAGAATTATGGTAGCAAGGTAAGAATATTTGAAAACAGCATTCCGATGTCAGTAAGAGCTGCGGAGATTTCTGCGGAGGGTGTCAGCATATATGAGCATGATCCTAACGGAAAAGTAGCAAGTGCCTATCAGTCATTGACAGAGGAGGTGCTTGCAGATGAATAAGGCAGGAAGTGCCGCAAAGGTAAAACTGAACAGCTTCGATGATTTATTCGGAGCAGAACAGCCACAGGCAGGAACAGAGCAGGTACAGGAAATTGCATTATCAGAATTGCATGAGTTCAAGGGACACCCATTTAAGGTGCTGGACGATGAAAAAATGCAGGAAACTGTGGAGAGTGTCAGAGAGCATGGTGTGTTGATGCCGGGCATTGCCAGACCGAGAGCAAAGGGCGGCTATGAAATTATTGCGGGACACCGAAGGAGACATGCGTGTGAGCTTGTAGGACTTGAAACAATGCCGATGTTTATCCGGGATTATACGGACGATGAAGCTACGATTATCATGGTGGACAGCAATATCCAAAGAGAAGATATTCTGCCAAGTGAGAAAGCAAAGGCATATCGCATGAAATATGATGCTATGAAGCATCAGGGAAGCAGGACAGGTGGACTTTCACTTGAAGAACTAGGAGAAATCGCAGGAGAAAGTGCAAAGACTGTCCAAAGGTATATATGGATTTCACGATTATTAGAACCGTTGCTTGATATGGTGGATTTGGGAAAGATAGGTATTATGCAGGCTGTGGACATCTCATTTTTATCAGAGGATGCACAGCAATGGGTATTGGTAGCAATACAGGACACCAATACAATCATTACAAAACAGCAGAGTGCCATGTTAAAGGAAAGCGATAAAAAGGGAGAACTGACTTTTCCAATGGTTCGTCTGCTTCTGGAGAAAGAAAAGCCGGTAGAGCGTAAAGTCATAATAAAAAATGACCGCATTAACAGTTATTTTCCGGATACATACAGCACGGATGACATTGAAAAAATAATATTTCAGCTATTAGATAACTGGAAGAAGACACAGTAGGAAGGAGGATACGAGAATGGGAGAAAGTTTGCAGCTAGATTATTATTACGGAATAGAAGCGGAACAGTTCTCATTCTATCGTGTTCCACGCCTGCTGATAAAGGACGAGCGTTATAGGGGACTTAGCAGTGATGCTAAGCTCCTCTATGGCTTAATGCTTGATAGAATGTCTCTTTCTATGAAGAATGGCTGGATGGATGATATGAACAGGGCATATATTATTTATACGATAGACAATATCATGGAGGATTTGGGTTGTTCCAAGCCTACATGTATAAAAATTATAAAGGAACTGGATTCGGATTCTGGGATTGGTCTGATCGAGAAAGTACGCAGAGGATTAGGAAAGCCGGATATTATTTATGTGAAAAATTTTTCGACAATAGCAGAAGCACAGGAGGGAAAAAAGCCTGAAAATGCTGATAAATCCACAGAAGTAAAAAATCTTTACTTCAAGAAGGAAAAGAATTTTACTTCTGCAAGTAAAGAAACTGAACTTCAGGAGGTAAAAAAACCTGACTTCAAGAAGAAAAAGAATTTTACATCTGGAAGTAAAGAAATTGAACCTCAAGAGGTAAAAGAATTTGCCCCTAATTATACTAACTATAATCAGACTGAGGTGAGTTATACCAATCCTATCAATCAATCTGCGACAGAAAAGTCACAAGATGATGTGATTGGTGCGATGGATGATGCACAGTCCTACATAAATTTGATTAAAGAGAATATCGACTATGACCACCATATGAAATATGATGATTATGGAAAATGTGAGCTTTATGATGAATTGTTTCAGGTGATCTGTGAGGTTGTATGTGTAAATCATAAATCCGTGAGAATTGCAGGGGAAGATTATCCGTATGAGCTTGTGAAGTCAAGATTTTTGAAACTGAATGGTAGCCATTTGGAGTATGTGATTGGCTGTATGCAGAATACGACCACAAAAATCACAAATATAAAAGCGTATATGATTACGGCATTGTATAATGCACCGTCTACGATAAATCATTTCTATCAGCAGGAAGTGCAACATGATATGTACGGAGGAGGATGGCATGAAAAGGGTATTGTTTAAGGTGATTTTGCCAATGGCATTTATAGTGATATGGCTGGATATGTGTTACTGGATATGTCTTGGAGAAAACGGTATGAACTGGTTTCAGTTCTGGATTATGAGTGGATTTCCATTCGGCATACAAAAGATGCTTGTACTTTTGATACCTCGTAATTTTGGGATTGCGGGAAGCATAGGAGTGTTGGCACTGGATGCAATCGTAGGTGGTATGATCGGAGTGATTGTCCTTGTAATAAAAATTATTGCAATCATTAGGGAAATAATCAATATCATAATGGAACTTGCAGGAAAGAGAATTTCTTGCTGAACAGGAGCAGGTATGAAATGAAAGTTTTTATACCTGCTTATTTTATAACTTCTGGTCACAGCGTCCAGAAGTGGAAAGGAACTGATATGGAATCAATGAGAGACACCAAGCGTATCATGGAGCGTGAAATCAAAAAAGGAAGCACACCATTATCCTTTGAACAAATGGAGATTGATACAGATAATTACCAAGAGATTACTTCTAAAGAGAAACTGACAGAGGTATTGCAGTATCTTCACAGGGTAGGAAATTATAAGTCTTTGGCAGGAAAAACTGTGATCAACAATGTTTACACTTTTATGCGTGGAAGGACACCGGATTTTACCAGAGCAAGAAGTATATTTGACCGGGAAAAGATTTATCATCAGATGCTCCGGCAGGAAAGGAAGATGAAGCCTACTTATGAGGGAGACTGCTATATCGAAACAGCAAAGTGCTATTTTTCATTGCCGGAGGAGTGGGAAAAGCATAAAATGGTGTATCTGAATAATGATGCGTTTGGTTTTATCCTGTCAAATCAGTATATCTTGGGATTGTATAAGTATTGCAGGGAAGCAAGGCGGGATATTGCAATGGAAGCTCATAAAATACCGGAGAATACAAATACAGTTGTTCAGCGTCTTATAAACATGGATGATCTGGAAGTGCTGTCACATTGTTTGTTGCTCGATGATGTTTGGGTAGAAAATAATCTGATTGGGGCAAAGATGTACACGATTTTCAAGTTAGGAATATCATAAAATACAGCGTTAAGGCAGATATGAGATCGAAAGATTTTGTATCTGCTTTTTTTATTGCAACAACTTCTGGTCACAGCGTCCAGAAGTGGAAAGGAAAAAGAAATGAATAGAAAAGATGTGAAGAAATTGCTGCTTGCTACTATTGCAGTGGTAATTGTGGCAAAGATAGCAAGAAACATTATGAAGGCGAAAAAGCAAAAAGATAGTATTCCTGCTGATACATTTGATGATTTTTATGAGGAAGAATTGAACTGGTGGGATAAAGACCTTGAGGAAGGGGAGAAACAGTAAGTATGGCGATGAAAACACAACTTCACAGGCTGTTGGTTCCACCCTGAATCCAATCGGTGCAGATAAGGAAGGAGGTACATCGTGCAGGAGGAAACAACACAAAAAACGATTGCCCTTGCAATCAAGACATCTAAACTGACCGCAAGTGTTCTCCAGAAGGCGATGAAGATGTATCTGGAGCATCAGAAGCATAAAGAGCCTTCCCACGGGAAAATACCGGTGAAAAAGCTGGTCGGTCAGGGGGCGGGTGCAAAGTCCATAGAGGTCACGGATGATAACATTAAGGCTTTTGAACGTGTGGCGAGAAAGTACAATGTAGATTTCGCTGTGAAGCGGGATAAGACCACGGAGCCGACAAAATACCTTGTATTTTTTAAGGGTAAGGATGCCGATGTGATTGCACAGGCGTTCAAGGAATTTGTAAAAGTTAATGAGAAAAAGCAGCAGCGTCCGTCATTACGGCAGAAACTGAAAGGACTTCAGAAGATGATCGCACAGAACAAGAACAGGGAGCGGAGCAGAGAGAAAAACAAGGACAGGGGACAGAGCCTATAAGCAAGGTCATTGACGGGATTGTAAAGGATTTGCAGTCAATCCCGAAAACTGTCAAAGAAAAGTGCAGAGGGGTAAATGGGAAACAGCTTGCCCTCAAATGCGCTCCCTATGTGATATTCGGATATGTTCTGAATAAGGTTTCATGGCTGTATGGACAGCAGGCAGGGAATAACACCTTGCAGAAGGTGTTGGACACAATCAATGGGATAGGAGGTGCATTCAAAAATCCGCTTCCAAGTATCCTGCCGAGGGATTTACTGGTAGGAATCGGTTGCGGAATTGGATTTCGTATGGTAGTTTATTATAAAGCGAAAAATGCAAAGAAATTCCGGCAGGGAGTAGAATACGGTTCAGCAAGGTGGGGAACTGCCAAGGATATTGAACCGTATGTTGATCCTGTATTCGAGAACAACGTATTATTAACTGCAACGGAGAGACTTATGATGTCGGGCAGACCAAAGCAGCCGAAGTATGCGAGAAATAAAAACATTCTTGTAATCGGTGGTTCCGGTTCCGGCAAGACCAGATTTTTTGTTAAGCCGAACCTCATGCAGATGCACAGTTCCTACGTTGTGACTGATCCCAAAGGCACAGTCCTCGTGGAATGTGGAAAAATGCTGTCCAAGAATAATTACCGGATTAAGGTGCTGAACACGATTAACTTTGCAAAATCAATGCATTACAATCCTTTCGCTTATATCCGTAGCGAAAAGGATATTCTGAAACTCGTAAACACAATCATTGTAAATACCAAAGGGGAAGGACAGCAAGCCTCTGAGGATTTCTGGGTGAAAGCGGAAAAGCTCTATTATACAGCCCTGATCGCATATATCTGGTACGAAGCACCGGAGGAAGAACAGAATTTTTCCATGCTGATTGATCTGGTGGATGCCAGTGAAGCAAGGGAAGATGATGAGAATTTCAAAAATGCGGTTGATCTGCTGTTTGAGGAGCTGGAGCAGAAGAACCCAAACCATTTTGCGGTAAGGCAGTATAAGAAATATAAACTTGCCGCAGGAAAGACAGCAAAATCTATTCTGATTAGCTGTGGTGCAAGGTTAGCACCATTTGATATTAAAGAGCTGCGTGACCTGACATCTTATGATGAACTGGAGCTTGATACATTGGGGGAGAAAAAGACAGCACTGTTTGTCATTATCTCCGATACCGATGCGACATTCAATTTCATTGTAAGTATCATGTATTCGCAGTTATTCAATCTGCTCTGTGACAAGGCAGATGATGTATATAACGGGAGACTGCCGATCCACGTCCGGTGCTTACTGGACGAGTTTGCGAACATCGGGCAGATTCCACAGTTTGAGAAGCTGATTGCTACTATCCGTAGCCGGGAAATATCAGCTTCTATTATTTTGCAGTCAAAGTCACAGCTAAAGGCTCTGTATAAGGATAACGCATCGACCATTGAAGGAAACTGCGACACAACCCTGTTTTTGGGAGGAAAAGAGAAAGATACTCTGAAAGATCTGGCAGAAATCCTTGGAAAAGAAACGATTGACCTTTACAATACTTCGGATACAAGGGGTACGAGCCAGTCCTACGGTTTGAATTACCAAAAGACCGGAAAGGAACTGATGAGCCAGGACGAGATTGCAGTCATGGATGGCAGCAAGTGTATCATGCAGCTTAGGGGTGTGAGACCTTTTTTCTCAGACAAGTTTGATATAACGAAGCATAAGCAGTACCCGCTGTTATCCGATTATGACAAAAAGAATGAGTTTGACATAGAAAAGAAAAATTATGGAAGAGTATCTATGGGTGTAGTAAGAGCTACTTAACAGGAATGAAAAGCTATAATGCAGCTGGTGTAAAAGGTTGTAAATTCTTGTAGCTAACAAAAGGGTGATGATAAAAAATATTTCTGCTTGGAAAATATCAAGCCTGAATGAGTATTCCGTTCAGATTAGATTAGGTTCTAATCTGGGCGGATTTTTTTATTTCAGGAAGAAGGAGGATGCCTATGGCAGAAAAAGTGGATCAGATGGATCCAGATGAAAAGATCGTTGAAATAGCGATTGAACGGCTAAGAGTATTTGAAAACCATCCGTTTCGAGTGGAAATGGATAGCCAGATGAAAGATCTTCAGGACAGTATCAAGAAATACGGAATAATAACTCCGGTAATAGTGAGACCACGAAAGGAACTGCTATCAATAAAATGCTAAGTCTTGAAGTCTTATACCTGATACAGTACAATAGACACATCCGGCATTAGGGAGGCATTAAATGAAACAGGAATCCATTACGATCATATCAAAACGCATAAAAAAGAAGATACGAACAGCGGATATTCTCTATATTATAAAATCAGAATACCTCAGCCTGATCCATCTGTTAGATGGAGAGGTTCTACAGACCATAACGCCTATTTATGAATTAAAAGAAATGCTCGGTGATGACTGTATCGAGGTAAAGAAGGGTTGTATTGTGTCGGTATCCGCAATCACGAATATCAAAGATAAAATCTATCTGTGCAATGGCGAAGCGATTGACTTTACCGTGAGAAGAAGAAAGGCAGTCCGGCTGGAGTGGCAGGAAAAGCAGAAACTGATGATAGATGAAATCACCGGACAGAATCCGCCCAGGACGGATGAGGAATACCACAAATATTATGAGATTTGTGATAAATTTCCATTTGCTTTTACAGATATCGAGATGGTGTTCAATGAAAAACGTCATGCAGTAGACTGGATCTTCCGCTATGGCAATGAAGCACTGGCAGAACTGGAAGGTGTTCCATTGAAAGAGATGATCGGCAGCACATTTTCCAGTCTGTTTGACAATATGGATGCCAAGTGGCTGCGCTGCTATGAGCGGGCTGCCTTGTATGGAGAAACCATGGAAATTGAGGAATACAGCCCGGAGATCGATGCAAACCTGCGGATACTGTGCTTCCCGACATTTCCCGGACATTGTGGTTGTATTCTGCATGACATGGACAAGCTGCGGTTTATGAAAAATGAGAATTGGTTTGGAATGGCGGCGGCAGTACAAAGGAGTCGAGATTTCTGAAAAATGTCGTTTCGTCAAAAGTATATGACGTTTCATCAAAAGTCTGAGAAATTAATTTGACTTTTGATGAAATAACGTTTGATATTTTAATATCTGCATGGTATATTTTTCCATAGGTGGATATGACAAAACCTGTACATATCTACAGAATAGTAAGAGAGGACGCAACTATGAATCCATGCAGTAAGTACAGCTTGACAATGACAGACAACAGCCAGCAAAATCAGGTTGGCTTTGCTTGGCTTACGGTAAAAGAGCGTCTTTTTTCAGCTTCATATACAGGAACGAAAAATCAGGAAGATATCATAGAGGATGGTATGCATAAAGTATGCGATTCGCTATGGTGTCTTTTTTTACAGGCTAAGAGAAAGGACAGATAAGTATGAAAAGATTTCAGAGAGGACTTGCAATATTGTTAAGTGCCTGCATGATTGGCGGCATGATGCCGCTTCCGGCAAGTGCAGAGGAGTCGGTGTCAGGGAATACTGTTCAGACAGAGAGCACAGAGCAGGTGCAGGAGAACGGGGAAGCCGGAACTGGTGGATTGAACAAGGAAAATAAACAGCCGGGAGCAGAGGAGCAGTCATCAGAGACAGAGGAACAGCCGGGAAGGGAAGAAGCTCCGTCGGAGGATGAAAAATCATCGGAAACAGATAATGAGACGGAATCGGAGACTATGACAGTGCTCGGTTTTGCGGCACTTGATACATCTATCATAAACCAGACACTTTCTGTCGGTGCGTCAGAAGCGGATATCAAATTTCCTGATAAATTGACAGTAACCATACAGGTACAGAACGAATCGGAGAGTGCTGACAGCGTAACAGCGAATGATGCAGATACAGCAGATACCACGGAGACATCCGCAGAGCTCTCCGGTATCACATGGAAGCTGGATGAAACTGAAAGTGACGGAGCAACCTTTGACAGCAGCGAAGTCTGCAACGGATACTGCTATGTCTATACACCGGTACTGCCGGAAACAGATGCAGATGGAAACAGCATACAGGTGGCAGATGGTGTGGAACTTCCGATGATCTATGTGCTGATCGGGGAGCAGCAGTTGATGACGCTTGCTGCAGAAGCAGATCACTATGATGAAAACGGCTTCTGTAAAGGATATGAGATAGATCCAAATGGCAGTGGTGCATGGGTGAAAAAGTCAGGAGCTGATGCCTGTACGGATGATACCTGCAAAGGCTATCAGCCTGCAACGACAACGAAAGACGGTGACGGAACCGAGTGGGTAGAGATCAGCAATGCCGGACAGCTCTACTGGTTCGCTTCGCAGGTCGATAATAATGATCTCATAAATGCCAATGTCCGTCTGACCGCAGATATCGTGGATAATGAGGGCGTAACCTTTAGCTGGGATGAGAATAATGATTATGCAGTGGTTGCGACAAAAGATGGGCAGCAGGTAGATGCGAAAACACTTCGTATGTGGAATCCGATTGGAGAAAAGCAAAATGGTGAAAATCATTGGTTTACAGGACATTTTGACGGACAGGGGCATACGGTTTCTGGATTGTATTATGATTCACAAGATATGAATAAAGATGCAGGTATTTTCTGGAGAGTATGTGGAACAAGCGAATGTTATACAATCATAGAGAGAGTAGGTCTTGAAAATTCTTATTTGCATAGTTGCAAGGGAGCAGGGGGAATAACAGGATATGCTTATTGTGCTTCAATCAGTCAGTGTTATAATGCAGCTTACCTAGTGTCTGCAAATATTTCTGGAGGAATAGCTGCCATGGTAACTAATTGTATTACACTAAGTGAAGTATTTAATTTTGGTGAAATAATGATAATTGGTAGTTCAAATTTAGGACCATACAGAGGGCAAATTATAGGAGATATCATTGGTAAACCTGAAAACGAATCTAATTTTAAAGCAAACTGCTGTTATGCTCGTTCTGACTTGAATATAGAATCACTTGACCCAAAAGATCATGCTTATGATATTCATGGAGAGTGGTTTTTTCAAAAAGAATCTTTCTATAACGGTGAAGTAGCGTATCAATTAAGTCAGTTATCCTCCTCATGGGGACAGAATTTATCTTCTGACAACTCGCTTCCTACCCCTTGTGCATCTGACAAGTATCCGGTGTATAAGACATGTAAAGGATATACTAATAATGAAAATGAAGTGCATCATAATCTTAAGAATGGTTTATGTACCAATGCGGGATGTGATTATTATACAGGGGAACCAACTTACAACGAAAAAGATGATGTCTATGAAATCAGTAATGCAGGACAACTGTATGCCTACGCAGATAAAGCGCAGACAGTTTATAAAAAAGGCGCAAGGCTTACAGCAGATATCGTAGTAAATGAAGAAACATTGATTCAGGAGGATGGTACTCCTGTTGCGAAGACGGCTGACATTAGGATGTGGGATGGGTTGTTTAGAATATCTTCAGAATATCTAGTTTACGATTCATCTGAAAGTCGAAAATATTACAATTACCACAAACTTGTATTTGATGGAAACAATCATTCTATCAGCGGACTGTATGCGAAGGGAAGTGGACTACAGGGTTTTGCGTTACATAATTATGGTACGGTAAAGAATTTGCAGATTAAGAATTCGGTATTCATATCAACGAATGGCAGAGCAGGAGGCATTGATTCAGGTTATCGTGAGCGTTTTGAAAGTCCGTATGACCCAAAGGCTGACCATAAGGTAGTGAATTGTTCTTTTGAAGGTTATGTAGAAGGAGCTAGTTCTGCAGGGGGCATCACCGGATACGGCTATAATAGTAATAATATAAGCAATTGTTATGTAGATGCTTATGTAAAGGGTGGAAATGTAAATCCAATCGCACCAGACAAAGCAACAATACTCAACACCGCCTATAATACAGATAAATACACAGCGGGATGTACCACCAGTGGTGTAACGGGCTTTACCACCGACCAGTTTGTATCCGGTGAAGTGGCATATACGCTGAATAATAATGATAACTCTGATACCTGGAAGCAGACCTTAGACGGAGAGGCAAAGGACAGCACACCGACACTGAACACATCAAAAGCGAACGTATATCGGTATGAGAGCCTTCGCTGTGATGGGGAGACAAAGACTACCGATGATGGTAAGTATGGATATACCAATGATTCTTCTAAGAGTGGTAAATCCATTAAGGATGAGCATGTATATGAGATAGATTTGTCTGACCATACACATCATAAGTGTAAGGTATGCGGTGACGTAGTAGCACATGACTATACCTATAAAGTGGCAGATGGGACTAAAGATACAATCCGGGCAGTCTGTGATGTATGCGGTGATTCCTATACGGTAAAGCTTAGCGCACCGGCTGGGACTGATGGAAAGCTTACATATACCGGAACCGGACTGACTGCCGGTACTGAGATTACAGACGGAGCACTTGGAGAGACATTACCGGGTGTAGAATATGCCACCGTGACAGATGGCAATGTTTCAGCATATAGCACGGACGCACCGGTAAATGCCGGCAGCTACAGGGCAAGGCTGATTATGGGAAGTGGTGATAATGCAGTTTCTGCTACAGTGGATTATACCATTGAGCAGGCAACACCGGTGATTGGCTGGGCAGATGAGCAGAAAGAACAGTCAGCAGTCTATACGGGAACAGCGATTGCCTCATCCAAGCTTACAGCACCGAAGGTTACATTACTGAGTGATGATACATTTAGCGATAGTAGTAAGATTACTTATTCTTACCGCAAGGTGAATGATAGTACAGCATCCGGAGAGTTCATTTCCGGTCTTCCGGCGGATATCGGAACCTACGAGATCAAGGCAGCAATACCGGCAGAAGGTAATTATACTGCGGTAGAGACAGCAGACACGATGCAGCTTACGATTGCATATCTTGATAGTGCTCCGGATGCAGTTGTAACGGATAGAAATAATAAAACATATCATTCAGATGCTTGGTATCCTTCGGATATCGTGTTGAAAGCACCGGATGGATACAAGATTTCTATGAAAGTAAAGGGTGGCTACGAAGCCTCTTGTACCTATACCGGAAGCATAGAAAATGAAACCATCACCTATTACCTGAAAGCAGATAATAGTGGTGAGATTGCTGAGAAATTCGTCACTATAAAGATGGACAGGACAGCTCCGGACTTTAGCAGCGAGTCAAGCGGTATCAATATCAGGATGAACTGGTGGAATTCTTTGCTCAGTACGATCACATTTGGTCTGTATAAAGGCAATCTGGATGTAAATATAAAGGCTGATGACAGCCAGAGTGGTGTCGCAGAGTATTACTATTATATAGATAATTCCGGCAGTACAACAACATTAACAGTAGAGGAGCTTGGCACTAAGACCTTTATAAAGGTTGATGCCGGCAAAAATGGTACAACAAAACTTACAGAGATAACAGCAGACAATAACTATGTCATTTATGCCTACGCAGTAGATGCGGCTGGCAACAGGAGTACTTACATAAGCTCTGATGGTGTGGTATTGGATAACACTGCACCGAAACTGACCAATGTGAATGCACCTGCGAAAAGTAACGATACTCTTTCAGATACTTCAGCGACAATTACATTTACCGGAAGTGAAGCAGGAACATATTATTATATTCTGAAAGAAAGTAGAGAAACAGCTCCAACCGTAATGAATGATTTTGCAGCAAAGACGGCTGGAGATAAGGTTGACACATGGACAGCGAAAGATGGTGTGTCAACAGGAATCTTGACAGTAGACGAAGGTAATACAATTAAACTTACCGGACTGAAAGCTAATACAGGCTATGTATTATATCTTGCAGCGACAGATGCAACGGGCAATGCAAGCGTGGCAGAGTCCGCAGGGGAAGATACAGACTCCGGTGTAGTATCAGTATCATTTACCACTGCAAAGACGACTCCGTATGTAAAGACTGCACCGGTTCTTTCCGGTACTTATGGTAATACGGTATCTGCCATGTTTGAAAAGGCAGATATGACAAAGGCTGTTGTGACAGCAGGAGTAAACAGTGACACGAAGGTTGAGGGTACATGGACTCTGACAGCTGAGGATGCTGATAAGCTTCCGACAGTCGGCACAAGTGAGAAATACACGCTTGTCTTTACACCGACAGGAAGTGATGCAGATACTTATGATTCTGTAACCTGTGAAGTGACACCGGAAGTTTCAAAGAAGCAGATTACCGTAGTGATTGCTGATAAAGAAAAATTCTATGGAGAGACAAACTATGCATTTACATGGAGTCTTGCTACAGGTGATGCCTACCCGGACAATGTTTTGGTAGCAGATGATGCCGAAGAAGCACTTGGCATCAGCTTATCAACTACTGCGAAAGACAATTCAGATGTTGGAACCTATGCAATTACAGGAACCTCAAATAGTGCCAGTTATGAAGTATCCTTTACCGGAAACGGTTCAGATGGCAAGAGTGGTATTCTGACAGTAAAACAGGCAGCAAATAGTTTTACTACAGAACTTAGCTGTTCTGATTATGCTTATGCGAAGGATGAGACACCAAAACCAGATGCAGCAGCAAAATTCGGTACAGTAACTTATAAGTATGCAACAGCAGCCTTAGATGGTACTGCATATAAGGCACCTTCAGACGAATCTGCATATACAAATGCCATACCTGTAAATGCAGGAATCTATGCAGTAAAGGCTTATGTTGCAGAGACAGATAACTATACAGGACTTACAAGTGATCCGGTCGTATTTACGATTAACAAAGCAGCTGAGCCGACCATAGCTGGTGAGGAAAGGAGTTATGCATATTCAGCCGGTTCAGACGGCAAGACAATCGGTGTGGATATTGCAGGAAAGCTCCCGACAGATAGGGGAACTACAACATACGCATTAACAAATACGTATAACGAGCAGCTTTTGAGTGATGTAGCAGTAGATCAGGACGGAAACCTGACCTATAAAGTGAACAAGGCAGATGAATCTCAGGTTGGAGCTACAGCTAAAATCACAGTGACAGCTTCTATGCTAAATTACGAAGATGCTGTATATACTATGACCATCAGGATTACGGATAAGAAGCTTGTAACATTAAAGAGCGGAAATAAGGTATCTGTAAATGGAAGCAATGCACTTACATATGGAGACAAGCTTTCTAAGCTTGGATTTAGTGATGTTACCTTTGTGGACGCAGATACAAACACCGGAGTAGAGGGAACGCTCGAATGGGCTGATCCGGACTGCATGCCGACTGCAGGAACGACACAGGCAGGCTGGGTATTCAAGCCGGCTGACAGCAAACATTACGAGGAACTCACCGGAACAGCGGCTATTACAGTAGCCAAGGCAACACCGGCAGTAGTAACAGTTCCAACTGTAGCAGAGCGTGAATACAATCCTGCTGTAGCACTTGCCGATTCTGATATGACAGGCGGCAGTGTGACAGGGACAGATGGCAATGAACTTGCCGGAACATGGAGCTTTACAGGAACGATTATCATTCCGACTGTAAATAACAAAGGCTATCAGGCAGTATTCACACCTGATGACACAAACAATTACAGTACAGTAACCAGAACAATAACAGTTAAAGTAACTAAAGCAACACCGGTAATTGCAGAAAAGCCGACAGCAGGCGCACTTACCTACGGACAGAACCTTTCAAACAGTACCCTGACCGGAGGAAAAGCAGTTTATCAGACAGCAGATGGAACTGAAATCACAGGAGCATTTGCATGGAAGAACGGCAGTATCAAGCCTACAGCAGCAGACAGCCAAAAGACAGAGTATGATGTAACATTTACACCATCAGATAAGGATAATTATAATGCTGTTGATACAAAGCTTACACTTACTGTAAATAAGGCAGCTCAGGCACCGAACATGCCGCAAGCTGCAATGGCTCCGGCACACAGCACAAAGAAGGTTGGCGATATTACGCTTCCGGATGGATGGAGCTGGCAGGAGGCTGATAAGGACATGGCGCTTGCAGATGGTGTGGCAGTAACAGCGACCGCGGTTTATACAGGAACTGACAAGGGCAACTACGAGACAGAAAGTGTAAGCATTACGATCACAAGAAGCAAATGTAAGCACACACAAACTGAAATGCGGAATCAGCGGGAAGCGACCTGTAAAGAGGAGGGCTATACTGGAGATACTTACTGTAAGGAGTGTGGTGAAAAGCTTGCCACCGGTACAACAATCGAGAAAAAACCGCACAAGGTCGGAACACCGGCTACCTGCGTATCAAAAGCAGTATGCAGTGTTTGTAGTGAAACCTTTGGTGAAGTGGATGCCACGAACCATGTGCATACAACCGTGAAGAACCGAAAGGAAGCAACCTGCACACAGACCGGCTACGCAGGAGATACCTATTGTACGGACTGTGATAAACTTCTGAGTACCGGAAAAGAGCTGGCAGCATTGGGACATGATTATAAAGCAACCGTGACAAAGCAGCCAACGACAACCGAGGAAGGCATCAGAACCTACACCTGCACCAGATGCAACAGCAGCTACACAGAGAGCATTGCGAAGCTGCCGGAGGAAAAGCACACTCACAACTATACGGGAAGCATTACGAAGGAAGCAACCTGTACAGAGGCAGGGGTAAGGACGTATACCTGTTCTTGTGGAGACAGCTACACGGAGAATATTCCGGCAACAGGACACAGCTATGTATCAAAAGTGACGAAGGCTGCAACGACAACAGAGGAAGGCATCATGACCTACACCTGCTCCAAGTGCGGACACAGTTACACACAGCCGATCGCTAAGATTAAGTCCGATGACAGCAGCAAGGATAATGGCAGCCAAAACCAGAAACCGCAGTCTGGCACAGACAATGGTAATCAGAATCAGAAGCCACAGCCTAATACGGATAATGGTAAGGAAAAAGGAGATTCAATTAAGCCATACATCAAGGACGACAGCGGCAAGGAAGGCTGGGATGTTATCAAGCCACAGCTTGAAGAAGCTAAGTCAGGCGATACAGTAACAGTTGTCATGAATGGAACGACGGTAGTACCGAAAGATGTAATTGACAGTATCAAGGGCAAAGATACAACACTTGTTCTGGATATGGGAAATGGTCTTTCCTGGAAGATTTATGGAAAGGATATTACTGATGCAGCTGGAGATATTGATTTTGATGTGACAGTCGGAGCCGACGCCGGAAAATCCATTCCTGTGGATGTGATCAATAACGTGACCGGGGAACATTCTTCCTTGAATCTGACTCTTGCTTATGACGGAGAGTTTGGATTTACAGCCACACTGACCGTCAACATGGAATCAAAGAATGCAGGACTGTATGCGAACCTGTTCTACTACAATGAACAGACCGGAGAACTGGAATTTATCAGCGCCGGACAGATTGATCCGGATGGAAATGTGGAACTTGTATTTACCCATGCATCAGATTACACGATTGTTGTTGATGCCAAGATTATGAGTGATAACGGTCAGGCAGACAACAAATCTGATGAAACCATTCCTGCACCTAAGACAGATGACAGCACTTCAAAATATGCATGGAATAATACGATAATCATTATTGTAGGTATCTGTATTATACTGATTGCTTTTGGAGCTGTATTCTATGTAAGAAAAAAGAGTGGTTCTGAGGAAGAATAAGTATCTGACATAGTAATTGAATAAAAGTGGGAATGTGGGAGCGTACTGGCAAAGGGTGTAACAGTATAAACATGACAAGCGGTGTATGTCTTGATGAAGAGACATATGCCGCTTATTTGCGTCAAAAATGATAGAAAATAATTTCAAAAAATTTGTAAGATTTTGTCGAAAACTGTCACGTATACGGTGAAGGGAGATTTTAAGCATGAGTAAGAGTAAGGAAATCAGATTGCTGAATGACAGACTTGATTATTACACAATGGAGGCTGAGGATGATCAGTTTGACGCAGAGGAAGTGATAAGATTATTGAAAAGACTGGATGAACTGGAGCCATTACCAGAACCGGATATGAGTGCCGAGGAATCGTTGGAAGCATTCTGGGAATATGTGAAGGAGCGAGAGCGTGAAGAAAAAATTATAGCTGGAAGATAAAGTGTGGGTAAGTTACCTGACTTTTGAGATAGGAAAAAAGGTCATAAACTTATCGACAACCGACCTACCACACAATATAATGTAAGAAAGAGTAATTTTCACTTCTGGTCACAACGTCTAGAAGTGAATAAAGGATTGATATGATGGATCAGAGAGTGGATATTCCCTGTCAGGTATGCTTGGTTACTTCGACCAAAGGAGAGATAAGACCATTGTGGTGCCGCTATCAGACCGAACAGGGAGAACTGATAAAAATAAACATAGACGAAGTAAAACAGACTGGGAATACCGGAAATCTATTTTTTGAGTGTACGTCATACGGTGAAGAGAGAAAATCTATGTTTGTTTTGATGATGGATAATAGGACATTTCAGTGGAAGATAATAAGAATATTACTATAGGAGAAATGTATGAATCCGCCTGTATGATGAAAATACAACTCTACAATAGGGGAATAATCATACTCCCTTAATAAGAAATTTCCAAAATATGGCAGCTTGTCTACAATAGTGATATACAAAAGTTCCCCCAGAAGGGAGGTGTATATCATGAGGTACGACCAGATATATGATAGAATTAATTTGTTGTGCGAGGAGAGAGGCTGGAGCCAGTATAAGTTGATTCATGAAAGTGGAATACCGCAAAGTTCCTTTTATAATATGATGGACAGGCATTCAATTCCACAGTTAGATATGATTCAGCGTATCTGCGATGGCTTTAATATTACATTGGCAGAATTTTTTGCAGATAATGATGCAGAGTATGAAGAATTATCAAAGGATGATCTTTATTTTTTACATATTTCCAGAAACCTAAATGCAAATAGCAGAGATAGGGCATTGTCGTATATGCAGGCATTACAAGATATGCAGCAGAATGAATAAAATCCGATGTTATCATAAGCAGATAGCACCGGATTTTTTAATTCTTAAAGAGAAGGACGAGGAAGTGTTTTTTCTTCCTCTGGTTGTTTTTGAGAAGGTTGTCTGTTGAGGTATTGATTAAGAGTTTGCAATTTCTGTTCCATTTCAGAAATTTCTTTTTCGGCAGTTCTGTACGATTTTTGCAGTTCTGCCTTTTTCTTTTCCATAGCATGATAATCCGCACGCATTTGATCAATACTTATGTTTTTCGTGTCTATTCCGGCTTTTTGAAGTACATTTTTTGCACCGTCATATAAAAGCAATTCGCTTTCGTGCCTTCGGAAATACTCGTCTGGATTTTTTGATTTTTTGGAGCGAACATGGTAAGGCTTATTTGCTTCAAATTGTTCTGCATATTTGATGAGTTCTGCAAAAGGTTTCATTTCATGTTCTAATGTCACAAGCTCTGACCGGGCAGTAGTGGAAATGGTTATGATTCACCAGATAACGAGAGCAGAATTGATTGTAATTGCTGCTAGATTAAAACAGGCACAAGATATGGTAGGTTATTCCAACGAGAGGATGGCAACAATGTTTGGAATAACAGAAATTCAATATTCGAAGATATTACGTGGACATAGCATGATTACAGAAGATAAGCTCATCATTTTGAAACAGGAAATGAACATAAGTCTTGACTACTTGATTACTGGACAGAGAGCTGGAAGAAATGTTCTGATTTCAGGTCAGCCTATGACAGAAGTAGAATTTCGGATGTATATGGAAGAAATATTATTTTATATTGAGAATCTTCCAATGGAACTAAAGAAGGACAGAATGATGGAGATGATGCGTAGATTTTACAAAACTTTTGGCACATTGTGATGTGATTTCGTCATTCACAGAAAGCACACAAGGAGTTAAAAGTAACAGTTTACCTTGTGTGCTTTTATGGCTGATGAAGTCATGTATTTTATCCAAAAGGTCAGACGGTGTCTGACTAATTTGAACATTGATAACTGAATATCTTACATAGACAGGAACGTGTGGGATATAGAGAGCCACAATGCAAGTGCGCCATGATTTTTCTGTTTTGAATTTTCAGAATCAATCCGATAGAACAAATAATGTAGAAGGTAAGGAAAGGAGCGAGAAACACTTTGTATGAAATATGTTGCAGAACATAAAGGCGGAGACCTGTATCTTTGATAATGATACTTCCGGATATTCCGGTCACAAGAATGACGGTGCAAACCCGATGAGAGTAGACTACTGAACTACTGCCTGTTTATGTTTTTTATATCTGTTGATAAAGGAATATTTTTGAATAAAGTGTTCTTTTATCAGCAGATATACATGAATAAGAAAAATGTAATTGGAAATAATAGGAATGAGAGGAAGTGACATAAGTGGGTGTAAATGATGGCTCAATAAATGAAAGTGTACTTGAGAAAGTATACGGTACGTCTGCTGGTATAGATTTTAATTCTCCACCTCAACAGAGAATAAGGCAGCTTGTACCAAAAGTACAATGCTTTAGCAAATATAAAATAGATGATTATGAAGTGGAATTAGCCTGGAGTGATTCACGACAAACATTACAGGAATCTATAAGAAATGTCTTTGCAAGATCTTGACATAATTTACCATGGATGAAATTGGATAAAATATTGCTTTTATGCAAAATGGCGTGCTATAATGGTGATGTGTAGAACATCAGCATAGTACGCCATTCGTTATGAATGGAGGTTATACTATGTCTATGGTAAATGAATTATGTACAAATAATAAAGAGTGGTCTGGCAAGAAAAAAAGAATTTGGCAGGCTGCTCTTTATGTGCGTTTATCGAGAGAAGATGGTGACAAAGAGGAAAGCGATAGCGTAAGTAATCAAAAAGCACTTTTACATCAGTTTGTTGAACTGGAGACGGATATAGAGGTATCGGATGTATATGTTGATGATGGTTGGAGTGGAACAAATTTTGAGAGACCGGAATTCAGTCGTATGATGTCAGATATTAAAGCTGGAAAAATCGAATGTGTTATTGTAAAGGATTTATCCAGACTTGGAAGAAACTATATTGAGGTAGGACAGTATATTGAAAAGATTTTTCCACTGATGGATATTCGTTTTATATCAATTACTGATAATCTGGATAGCTATAAGAATCCACAAACCATGAATAATATTATTGTGCCGTTTAAGAATCTTATAAATGATGAGTATTGTAGAGATATATCTAATAAGGTAAGAAGCTCCTTAGATATGAAACGTAAGCAAGGAAAGCATATTGGTTCTTTTGCGTGCTATGGATATTTGAAAGATCCAGAGGATCATAATCATTTAGTCATTGATGAAGAAGCGGCATCTGTCGTTCGTGATATATTCAGATGGTATATATCCGGAATGAGTATCTTGTCGATTGCACAGAAATTGAATGCTATGGGAATTCTTAATCCTTCGGCATACAAAAGAAGTATAGGATTACATTACAGAAGACCAAATGATCAGTTCTCTGATAATAAGTGGGTGGATAGTTCAGTTAGAAGAATACTGGGAAATCAAATGTATATTGGCGATCTGGTACAAGGAGTATTAAAAATAAAAAGTTATAAAATACAGGTTGCACAGAAAGTTGATAAGTCGGATTGGATTATTGTTGAAGGAACTCATGAAGCTATTATATCAAAGGAAGATTATGAGATAGTACAGGCTTTGCTAAAAAGACGCACGAGAAAGGCACCACAAAAGAAAGAAGTATATCTATTTTCTGGATTTGTTAAGTGCGGAGATTGTGGAAGGAGCATGTCACGGAAACATTATCATCATGATTATGGGGAGTATACTTATTTTGTATGCACTACACATGTAAAATTTGATAAAACGGCTTGCAGTAAACATACGACAAGAGCAGATAAACTTGAAGAGATTGTTCTTTCAGCAATTCAAAGTCAGATAGCGTTGGCGGTGGATATGGAGCAGGCAATTAAAGAAATCAATACAAATGAAAATGTTAACAAGGAAGCGGTTCGACTAAATAAATTGTTAGAAAAGGCAAAAGACGAGATTCAGAAGGTTGATGGAATGATGCTTGATTTATATCCAGATTGGAAGAATGGTATTATTTCAAGGACTGAATATGTAAAACTGAAAGAACGCTTCGAGTTGCAAAAACAAAATGCTGTTGAAAAAATGAATAGTTATCAGGCTCAAATTGAGAAAGCAGAAAATGGACAGGATAGTAGTAATGAGTTTCTTGAGCATTTTATAAAATATCGTAATATTGATAAGCTGACCAGAGATGTGTTAGTTGCGCTAGTGGATATGATTTATATTTACGAAGATAAGAAAGTGAAAATTGCTTTTAAGTATCAGAATCCATTTAAGGATGCGTTGGAGTATATAGAAAATAATAAGGAAGTATTAGACAAAGACACAGTAGACGCTTTATTGGGAGCATAAAAAATTTTAATAAATTTTATGGTTCTAACTTGACAATGGCACCTGCGGCGGCGGATCTGATCTGGCAGCATCTGCAGGATTTTGACCGGAAACCGG
>ERZ808240.2212-NODE-2212-length-21984-cov-5.183410_pt1 | contig 21984 bp, 18 predicted proteins | sample MGYA00521084_ERZ808240 | MGnify/ENA primary metagenome ERZ808240 (study PRJEB31516, sample SAMN03275571) | gut metagenome | biome: mammalia-associated habitat; material: feces | host: Papio cynocephalus | place: Kenya | collected 2012-08-06 ...
GACAAGCATATGCACAGCTTCAATGTCAGCGAAGAGCGGATGGAGGATGGGCAGGAGCTGGTGCAGGCAAGCGACCGGCCTGTATATGCCAGGATCACCTATCTGCCGCATACCAAAACAGTGATGACGCTTGCATACACGACTGCCGTGGCATCTTCCAATTCGTGAGACAGAATCAAAAACAGCTGCTCCGGCGTCCGTTTCCGACACGCCGAAGCAGCTGTGAGCTTTTCGGTTCTGTTTGTTTTATTCTGCTCGATTCCTTTTTTGACACCTTTTCCTTTATAGTTGTTACTTTGTCCAGATGCGCGCCGCATAGTTGCACTGCGTCAGTTTGCTGTAGGTCACCAGTGTGCCATCCTCATCATAGACCATAACGCGTGCCTTATAGTAGTAACGGGTGCCCTTTTTGCCGACCGTGTTGACGTAAGCCGCGTTGCTCTTCGTAGACTTCGCCTCGTAAGCCGTGCTTGGCTTCAGCGAACGGAAGAATTTGTACTTGACGGTATAACCAAGTTCCTCGATCGACGCAATATCGCCCGCGCTCACTTCCAGGACCACCTTGATGCTGCCGGCCGCCGTCTTGGAGGAACGCGCCTTGAGCCGCAACTCGCTGACACGCTCCGCCAGTTCTTCTTCCCGCGTTTTTTCCGGGATCGCGTTTACCGTCAGCGTTACGGTCTTCTGTCCGGCTCCGTAATACTCTGTTTCGGCTGCGGTAACGGTGAACTGTACCACGCCGGCGCCGCCGGTCAGTTCCACCTGTCCGGTCTGATCAATGACAGCGATCGATTCGTCACTGGAGGTATAGCTGAGCGTACCATTGCCATCCGTCTTGGCTTTCAGGTTGAAGCCTTTGCCGCCGACCTGACGGGTATAGCGGGTATAGGCGGTCGTGACGGTCTGCGCCGCGCCTTTGACCTTAAGGACAAAGGATTCTGATGCTGCCGCATAGTCTGTGCTCGCCGCGGATTTGACAATGATCTTCGTTTGTCCGACCTTCTTCGGCGTTACAGTTCCGTCTGTCGAAACTGAAGCCACCTCCGGATTGCTTGATGTATAGGTCACCTTACTTCCGGACGCGGACAGGGAAACGTTCAGCTTGAACGGCCCGTCGCTCAGGAAAGTTTCCGTTTTGCGATTGCCGATGGTGATCGTCTGCCCGGCTTTTTTGATCTGGTAGGATGTCTTCAATCTGCCGGTATAATTTCCGATCAGCTGCACCGTCACGGTCGCGGTTCCGGCTTCGATCGCGTTGCTGACAGTCCAGGTATAGTCCAGTCCCTCACGCAGCGTTTTGCCGGAAGCATCTTTGACGGTCAGCGAAGTCGGTTTGTTTTCTTTACCGGTATAGGTACGATCCGCCGGTTTTGCGACCGTGATACCGGAAAGATCGGAGGACGGCTGGATCGTAAACGGCACCAGCTTGTAATCCGTATACATACCCATGCCGATGATCATCGCATAAGCGGTTCCGCCCTGTGTATTGCCGATATAGCGAACCTTATAGTCCACGCCTTCTGTCAGCGCGCGCCCGCTGTGATAAACGCTGACCGATGGGGTGAACGACTGTCCGTTTTGATATGTAAAGCTTGTCGTTCCAACGATGCTCGCCTGTGCGTCAACCAGCGAATAGTATGAGGTTGACTCCTGATAAGGATCGATATACCACGTATTCATATCGGTTCTTCCGCTGATGCCGGAGACACGGCCTCCGGAACTATGCTGCCAGAGATTGTAAGCATTCGCGTAACCGCAGGATTTGTTGTACTGCGCGACCCAGATCGTGTAATCCTGGCTGAGGATGTTGCCATCCACCGTCTTGTTGAGAAAGTTCAGGTTCGCGTAAACACCGGACTCATGATTGCTGTTTTCCCGAATATAATCGCAGAATGCCTGCGCGTTTTCGGTTGCCTGCAGCTTGCTGATCGTGCCGCTGGTAAAGCGTCCGCTGGAGGACGTTGAAAATTCATAATCCATAAAGATCGGCAGATCCAGATCATAGCTGCCCAGCAGATCCAGCGCATAACGCGCTTCCGCTCTCGCTTCCAGTGTATTCAGCGCCTGCGAAAAGAAATAGACACCGACCATGACGCCGGCTTCTTTGGCACCCTCGATATGCGACAGGAAACATTTGTCCGGCTGCATATTTCCCGCTGCGCCGTAACCGCGATAGCCGATACGAATGATCGCAAAGTCCACACCGCTGGCTTTGACTGCCTGCCAGTCGATCTTTTCCTGATAGGCGGATACATCGATTCCGTCCGCAAAGATGTGATCGTCGAAGCGACTGTTGTGTGTATAGGTACTTCCGGTATATCTGGATACGCTCTTTGTCCCGGCAAAGGCAAATGCCGTGCCGAGCACCATCGCGATCGCCAGAACGCATGCCAAAATTCCTTGTTTTCTCAGTTTTTCCAATTTTCTCAATCTCCTCATGCTCCCCCTCCTGCAAAGAAGCGTCCCGGCCGCAAAAGCCGGAGCGCGTGCTTTTTTATTATGTAGGAAATATTGTTCCGATATTTCCGGAATAACAAGAAAGTCTACCGCTAAAAATCTGATCGGCGAAGCCGACTTTCTTGTCTTGTTTCGTTTTGTTTGCTTCTTTTTTCTATTATAAGCTTCCTCATCCCGAAAAGATATTGGAAATTTATGCGTATTTTTTTGCTTCCTCCTCTTCCAAAATCCGATATGCGACCTTGCCGACCAAAGTCTTCGGCAGGCTTTCGCGGAAATGGATTTCTTTCGGCATCGCGTATTTCGCGATATGTTTTTCGCAGTATGCCAGCAGGATCCGTCGCGCTTCTTCCTGTGAAACCTTGACGTCCGGCTTCAACACGACGAAAGCGATGACCTTCTGCATTTTATACGGATCCGGCACGCCGATGACGCAGCTCATATGCACCAGTTCATGTGCGTCGAGCACGTTTTCGATCTGTGACGGATAAACATTGTAGCCGCTGGTCACGATCATACGCTTGATCCGCTGGCGGAAATAGATAAAGCCGTCCTCATCCATCATGCCGAGGTCACCGGTATGTAGCCAGGTCAGGCCGTCCGGATGCTTGCGCAGCGTGTTGGCGGTCTCCTCTGGGTTATTGATGTATTCCATCATCATCGTCGGCCCGGTCAGGCAGATCTCGCCTTCTTCTCCGTAAGGCACTTCTTCCTCGGTGCCCGGTTTGACAATCTTATAGAACGTATCCGGGAAAGGCAGTCCGATACTTCCCTCTTTCGCCCAGTGCGACGGAGTCAGGCAGCTGGCTGTGACGCATTCCGTCGTGCCGTAGCCCTCGCGAACCGGAATGGCCGCGTTGTGATCTTTCAAAAACTTGTCGAAACGTTTTTTCAGTTCGATGGAAAGTGAATCGCCGCCGCTGAACACGCCTTTGAGGCAGGACAAATCCACACGCTTGAGACTTTTGAGCCTCAAAAGCGCTTCGTAGAGCGTCGGTACGCCGGCGATAAAGTTTGGTTGATGCTTTTTGAGAAGCTTCGCGTAGCTTTCCGGATTGAAACGCGGAATCAGCAGGCAGCGTCCGCCCTGCGAAAGCATGGAATGGATGCAGACGCCCAGACCGAAGCCGTGGAAGATTGGCATGACTGCCAGCATCTTGTCGCCCGGCTTGAACATTGGATTCGTGGCGATGATCTGCTGTCCGAGCGCGTTAAAGTTCAGGTTGGAAAGCAGAATGCCTTTCATGGTTCCGGTCGTGCCGCCGCTGTAAAGAATCGCTGCCGGATCGTTTGCCTTTCGCACGACATGATACGGTCCGTGATAGTCATTGCCATCGTGCAGAAATTTTTCCCACCATACAATCTCCGCATTGGCAGGAACCTTTTTGATCTTGCGTCCCTCGGCCAGATAGTAGCCCTTCTGCTTGACCGGACTGAGCACATCCTTGATGCTGGTCAGGATCAGGCTTCGCAGCGGGACGCTTCCGCGGATATTGGCAAACTTGCCGTAAAACTGATCCAGCGTCAGGCAGACCACGCTGGCGGACTGACGCAGGCAAAACGCAATCTCTGCTTCGCTGGAAAGCGGATGCACCATATTTGCAATCGCGCCGACCTTGTTCACCGCATAGAACATGATGACTGCCTGCGGCGCGTTCGGCATACAGATGGTAACGCTTTCTCCCTCTTTGACGCCGATAGCGGCCAGCGCTCTGGCACAATCATCCACCTTGCGGATGAATTCCCTGTAGCGAACCTTACCGCCCATGAAGTCATATGCGATGTAATCCGGATAATGCACCGCGATCTCCGCCACCTTGTCGTACATACTGCCTTGATAGTATTCCAGATGCGCCGGTACGCCGCCGAGATTTTTGATCCACGGTGTTTTCACATTCAAATTTTCAAATGATTCCATAATTGACCTCCTCATTTGCCGGAGTTTCCAGCAGCTGCGGATTATGCAGCAGATGTTTCAAAAGCTTGACAGTTTTCGAATAATAATAACCGTCCGCGATCCGTTCATCGAGTGTCAGCCCCAGCTGCAGCATTTCGTGCATGGTCATGCTGCCATCTGCCGCCCAGCGCGGCTGCAGTTCTTTTTCACCGATCACGATAAAGATGGAATTCGTACCCCAGTTGGAAAGGTGATGATAGCCGGCTTTCAGTCCGATTGAACCAAGATTGGTCACAAAGCAGGTTGCGTAATTCGGATCGGTCTTGATCAAGCTGTACGGGACTCTGCCGTAATCATCCAATTTGTGCAGGATCCACATCACCAAGCGCAGGATCGGCCGCGGCAGCTTGCCCAGCATGTCCATACTGGCTGTTGAATTATCCGGCTTCTCACTTCGGCATGTATGGATCTCATCAGCCAGTTTCCGGCGCACGTCATCGATCGTCGTCGTTTCATCAAATTCGATAAACGCAAGCGCTTCGTGCGCATCATCCCGAAATTGTTTTTTGACCACAAAGGCCAGCGAAAGCTTGTCCCGCTGATATACGCGCCCACCCTTGATAAAGCGGTTCATCTTCGGCCGCAGGGTGATCGTCTTGACCAGCGCCGCCAGCAAAAGATAGAACAGCTTGTACGGCTCCTCGCCCTCCGGGAGCGTGGCGTTCTTCTCTGCCAGATACGTTTCAATATTCTCCAGGTCTATGGTTTCACTGATAAAGGCTTCATTATCTGCACGATTCGGATACAGATACGGCATGAATACATGCAGCGCGTCCAGATCACGCAGCCACACGGCATCCCTGCGGTCTCCCCATCGTTTTTTTGTGGTTGTCATGTTTGTCTCCTCTCTGCCTTTTTTCAAAAAGAAAAAAAGCCGCAATACCCCATAGATGGTTTTATTATACCACTTTTTAAGATCGGTTTCTACCCGTTTTGGGCAAATTTTACAAAAGTGCGGTCTCGTCTCGAGCGTACAGTCTTGCATATTCCGCGGACGCTTTGCATAAGAATGTTGTAACCTTATGATTTGAAATTGGAAGCGGAGGAAAACGATTTATGGCGGATCATACCAAAAAGAAAGAGCCCCGTGAACGTGGGCGTGAAAAATTTTTTCATAAACCATCCAAAAAAGCGATCATCAGCGGCACTGCGGTTCTCCTGTTGGGCGTGTTGTTCTATCTGGTCGTCAGCGCCGGATTTCCGAGTCAGCTTTTCAGCGGCAAGACCGTCAGCTTCACGCCGCTCACAAAAGAAGAAATCCCGCAGACCATTGAAAAGGACGTGATCCCGGAATATCGCGATCTGGAACGCGCGCTGGGCTGTCTGGTCAACGGTAAGGTCTATGTGGTTGTCACGCGCGGAGAAAAGCCGACTGCCGGTTATGATCTCTCCATTCAAAAAATAGCTCTTGAGACTACAAAGGACGGCTCCAATCTGCTTGTAACCGCTCTCTTCAAAGAGCCTGCGGAGGAGGAAACGGTTTCGCGCATCATAACATACCCATATGCGGTTGCCGAAACGGAGCTGACCGGCCTTCCGGATACCATTGAGCTGTGTGCCCGATACGAAAAATAGTTCCTGCGCAGGCATCCGATACCTTATCGATGCCTGCGCTTCCAGTCTTTGATCTGCGCGAGGCGCTCCTTGAAACGCGCCTCCATTCCTTGATCAGTTGGATGATAGTATTCACGATCCGCAAGGGAATCCGGCAAGCATTGCATGCTCGTCAGCTTCTCTTTGGTATCATGCGCATACTGATAGCCCTCGCCGTAGTGTAGCTCTTTCATCAGTTTGGTCGGCGCGTTGCGGATGACCAGCGGCACCGGCTCGGCGAGCTGTGTGATCGCGTCCTGCCGCGCTTGCAGATAGGCCACTTCCATGGCGTTTGATTTTGGCACCATCGCCATGTAGGTCACAGCTTGCGTCAGGTTCACCGAGCATTCCGGCATACCGATAAAATGGCAGGCCTGATAAGCAGCCACGGCAATCTCCAGCGCGCGCGGATCAGCCAAGCCGATATCCTCGCTGGCAAACCGCACCACGCGGCGCGCCACATACAGCGGATCTTCGCCCGCTTCTAGCATGCGCGCCAGCCAATAGACAGCCGCGTCCGGATCCGAATTACGCATGGACTTGTGCAGCGCCGAGATTAGATTATAATGCTCTTCTCCTTTTTTGTCATACAGCAGCGATTTTTTGGAAGTACACTGTTCCAGTGTTTCCGTCGTTACCACCGTTACTTCTTGCCCGTTCTCGCGCACGATATCGCCGTTCAGTACCGCCATCTCCAAGGTCGAAAGTGCCATACGCGCGTCGCCGTTGGCAAAGTTTGCGATCATTTCCAGCGCGTCACCTTCCATGCGGATCTTCTGTTCTCCGAAGCCGCGGGGATCGGTCAGTGCCCGATTCAAAAGTGTAGTCAGATCCTCCGTTTTAAGTCCCTGCAGGACGAATACCTTGCAGCGGGACAGCAAGGCGCCGTTGACCTCAAACGATGGATTTTCGGTTGTCGCGCCGATGAGAATGATGCTTCCCTTTTCCACAAACGGTAAAAAGGCGTCCTGCTGCGCCTTGTTGAATCGATGGATCTCATCGACAAAAACAATTGTCTTTTCGCCAAAACGGCGGTTATTCTCCGCGCGCTGCATGACAGTCTTGATTTCCTTGATTCCGCTAGTCACAGCCGAAAAATCAATGAAGGTCGCTTTCGTGCGGTTGGCGATGATTCTTGCCAGTGTGGTCTTGCCGACCCCCGGCGGCCCCCAAAAGATCATCGACGTAATATGGTCGCTTTCGATCAGCCGGCGCAGAACCTTGCCCTCACCCAAGAGATGCTGCTGGCCTACAAACGCTTCCAGAGATTCCGGCCTGAGTCTGGATGCCAATGGCTGCTCGATTCGATTATCAAACATGGTGGTCTGTTCCATGGTTCCTTCCTGTTTCCTTTGTTTTATTTACGTTTAGAATATCTTATCACATTTTGTGCCAATACGCCAGTGCTTCGCCGGGAATTTTGGCATGCGCAGCGTTTTCGGTCGGTCAGGCATTGCTTTTTGGCGCGGTTAGAGTATAATGTAGACAATGAATCACATCAAAAAGGAGACAAAAAAATGAAAGAAACCGGCACGATGAAATTCGTTACATCCTTTATTTATATTCTCTTCGGACTGGCTCTGATGCTCTGGCCACAAAAAATTGAAAACGTGATCTGCACGGTTCTCGCCCTGTGTGTCATCGCGCTTGGCGTGCTCAAACTGATCGGTTACAGTGTCACCAAAGTGGAAAGCCGTATTTTGAACGATACCAACGGCTTCGCCGTCGGTGTCAGCCTTGTCGTTCTCGGCATTTTTCTCTTCTTCAAGGGAACCATGATCATCGCCGCGATCCCGTTCATCCTCGGTCTTATGATCACCTACAAGGGTCTGGAGGGTATCCAGAATGTCATCAATTTCAAGAAATTCGGCTATCCGACGTCAAGGCTCGTTTTAGTCATATCTGTCATCATTGCTCTTTTCGGCGTTCTGGTCATGATGAATCCATTCTCCACCGCGAAGCTTCTGTTCTTCATGCTTGGCCTGGGACTCTTCGTCAGCGGACTTTCCGACTTCATATCGGATGTTTTCTTCACACGCCAGCTCAAAAAGATCCGGAAAGCAAAGGAGGCCGCAGAAGCGCAGCCGAGATCACCGGAAGCATAGAAATGTCGGCTTCGCCGATCCGATTTTATCAAACGTCAATCAGAAGTCAAAAAGCAGTTCGCAAGGCAGAATGTTTTCGTTCTACCTCGCGGACTGCTTTTATTATGACATGTGATCCTGATTTCAATCTTTTTCAATATGGATATCAAGCGGCCTGTCAATTTCTTCTCCGACATATTTTCCGTTCTTCTTTCGCTGCCGGACGCATTCGGTCAGAAGATACTCGATTTGTCCGTTGACCGAGCGAAAGTCATCTTCTGCCCACGCAGCAAGTTCCTCGAACAGCTTCGCTGAGATCCGGAGCGGTACCTGTTTTTTCTCTGCCAAGCACTCGCCTCCTAATACAAGGATCCGGAATTGACAACCGGCTGCGCATCATGGTTGCCGCACAGTACGACCAGCAGGTTGGAAACCATCGCCGCTTTGCGTTCCTCATCGAGATTGACAATACCATCTTCACTCAGTTTTTCGAGTGCCATTTTGACCATGCCGACTGCGCCGTCTACGATCATCGCTCTGGCATCTACGACAGCACTTGCCTGTTGTCTCTGCAGCATAACAGCTGCGATTTCCGGCGCGTAAGCAAGATAGGTGATTCGCGCTTCGATGACCTCCAGTCCGGCTTCATTGACCTTGGACTGGATTTCGTCCCTGATGCGCTGTGCCACGACCTCCGAAGAACCTCTGAGACTGCCTTCGTCCGCGATACCGTCTCCGGTCGTATCAATCCCCGGCGCAACGTCATATGGATAGATCCGCACGATGTTGCGCAGCGCGGAATCACACTGCAAGCTCAAATATTCCTTATAGTTATCGACATTGAATACCGCTTTGGCAGTATCCGTGACGCGCCACATGACCGCGATGCCGATCTCCACCGGATTCCCCAGGCAGTCATTGATCTTCTGTTTGTTGTTGTTCAATGTCATGATCTTCAGGGATATCTTTTTCCCGCTCGCCTCCGGTGTCGGCACGGCAGCGTCACCTCCACCAAGCGCAAGACTCAGCGCCGCGTTTTTCCCACTGTTCACGTCACCGGACTGGTTGAGCTTCGTCCGCGCAGCCGGATTGACGCCGACACAGAACGGATTGACAAAGTAAAATCCGTCCTCTCTTAAGGTTCCGTAGTATTTGCCGAACAAGGTCAGTACAAGCGCCTCCTGCGGTTTCAGAACCTTCAGTCCCAGCAGCGGGAACCAGCCGATCGCCAGCCATACACTGCTGACAACAATCAAGACAATCACGTTATCCGTAGCTCCAAGCGCTAAACCGGCGACAGCCGCGGCATACAAAATAAGTGTCAGAACCAGCGCCAGCATGCCTTTTTTCTTACCATGCAAAATTTTTTCTTCCATTCTTATGCCCTCCGTTTGACTTTCTGCTGCTCTTTTTCTTTTTGTTTGCATCATTATGATATCATAATGATATCATAACGTCAACTATTTTTTTCGTTTTTCTGGCATGCATCCTGCAGCTGCTTTTTTTTCTCCTGCACACGCGCGAAGCCAAACAGCAACAGTGCTGCAATTGCCAGACTGATACTGCCAAACCGGCCAAAATCCAAGCCGACGTTCCCAAGGCCGAGGCATAAATTGGCGGCTCCGAGACACAGCAGCATTTTGCCGATACGATCCAGATGCTCGATCCGCTCCTTGCGATCCGAGAAAAGATCAAAGGCGCCAAACTCTTTTTTCTTGCGAAAGTATAGCCATGACCAGACGTTACCAACATATTCCGCGCCGGTGTCTTCCAATTCGGCAATGTACTTCATGTCTTTGTCGTGCATTTCCAGACGGATCGTATAGGATCCCGGTTCACAGGGCACAAAGGTGTATCGGCAAAAACCGACCTTCTCCAGCATCCAGCCGTCATCCGCCATCTCATTGAGCCAACGTTCTTCTTTCTCAAAGTCCCATACAAAGAAGCATTTCTTTACTACTTTTTTTGCATTCATGTTCCATACTCCTCACTTTTTTCTTTTATTTTAGCGGATCGCGGCATTCGCCGATAGACCTGTTTTACAGGAGAATGTGTCGGATTTATAGATGGCTTTTTTATGGTCTTTGTCTGATCGCATCCTGCAGGAATGCTTTTCGGTACTGAGATGGCGTTACGGCCTCCGCTTTTTTGAAAACCTTGGTAAAAACACGGTAGTCTCCGTAACCGGTCTGCTCCGCGATCTCAGTGATCGGAAGCGCTGTGGCCAGTAGCAGTTTTTTGGCTTTTTCCATGCGGATATTGGTCAAATACGTAAGAAAATTCACGCCAATCTCATGTTTGAACAACTGGCTGATGTACTGCGGATTGAGATGAAATTCATCCGCCAGCCGGTTGAGACTGATCTCCTCACGCAAATGCTCCTGCAGATACCGCGTGATGGCGCTGATCGGTCTTTCTTCATGCCGCTCCGGCTCTTCGGCCGCCTGCTGTTCAAAGAGCGAGATTTTGAGTCGGTCGATGCATTCACCGAATTCGTCATAGTTCACCGGCTTCAGGATATAGTCTGTGATCTTGAGACGCAGAGCTTCTCGACAGTAAGAAAAATCATCATAGCCCGATACGATGACAAAGGCCATGTTCGGGTGTTTGATGCGGCTGAGCTGAATGACCTTCAGTCCGTTCAGGATCGGGATATTGATGTCCATGATGACGATGTCCGGTTGCAATGCGTCGATCCGGCTCTGTGCTTCCATGCCGTCCGCCGCTTCGCCTACGACTTCGCAGTCGTGTGCTTCCCAGTCAAAGAGATGTTTGAATCCTTCCCGAATCATGATTTCATCGTCGACTAACAGGACGCGCAGTTTTTTCATGTTTCTTCCTCCTTTACCGGCAACAGCAGATGCGCGGTCACGCCGCCGTTTTTATTTTCTGTGTAAGAAAGCCCGTATTTTCGTCCACAGAGCAGTTTGATCCGCTTCTGCACATTGAGGATCCCGATGTTGTCTGCAGATTTCGCGGACTGTTTTGCATAATCTTCCAGCATCTGTGCGATCAGTGTCTTCTTAGCCTCGGTAAAGCCGACCCCGTCGTCTGACACGCGGATTTTTAGGCTTCCGTCTGCGGTTTTGCCTGCGGAAACTTCGACCGTACCCTGATAGCCTTTCTTTTTCAGTCCGTGGAGCAGACTGTTTTCCACGATCGGCTGCAAGATGAAGTTTGGAACAAGTAGCTCCGCAAGCTCTGGATTCACATCGCAAACATATCGGATCTGCGGATAACGGTAACACATCAGACTCATATAGGCTTCCAGCAGCTCCAGTTCATCCTCCAGCGTGACCATCGGCTGATCGACTTTGACACTGCGGCGAAAAAAATCGACCAGCTGCATGAGCAGATCCGCAACCTTTTTGTCGCCGTCGAGTTGTGCCTGAATGCGGATGGCGTCCAGTGTATTATACAAAAAATGTGGGTTAATCTGACTTTTGAGATAACGCATCGACATCTGCTGTTCGTTCAACTGCGCGCGGAGGATATCCGGGTTTTCCAATGTCAGATAAAAGGCCAGCACCATCAGCGTCAGCCCCATGTCGCTGATCAGCCAGGTCGGATGCAGAATCTGCAGCAAGCAAACCGTCAGTTCGATTAGCAGGGCAGCGCCGATTGCCAGACGCTTTTTGCTATGCAGCTGTTTCCAGTTTCCGGCCATCATTCCGACACAAAGCAGGAGGTAAACGGCAGCGCTCCCATAGCAGATATCTGCCGTATAGCCGCTCGCATAGTTGCCGAGCGGCGTGATTGTGTAAGTAATCGGCAAAACCATGACCGCGGCAATCGCCACTGCAAGATAGAATTTCGCCACGAAATCCAGCCTGCGAGGTTTGCCGGTCTCATCCTCCACAAGGATCGCGATATACTGGTAAAACAGGTACATCACGAGGAGCATCGTGCCGATAAAGCAGCGGTGCAGGATGTCATTCGCCGTCCGTGGCACGCTGTCCAAATGATTGACGGTATAGACCGTCAAGGCATCAAGTAGCAGATGCGTCGGAACCACAAGCAACAGCACGCTGAACGTCCGATGCAGTATGCCGGATCTGCGCTCTGCCGAAAAATACATACAGGCAATGAAGAGTAGCACGAAAAACAACGCAAATTCCATTCGTATCATAATTTGTCCACCTCATATTTTGCGAAATCAATACTACCAAAATCATATGCGCAAAACGACCGCTTGTCAAGGTTCCCGAAAACGCACCGCATAAAAATACCCTCCCGGCGTTCTGCTCACGCGTCGGGAGGGTGGTGTTGTGCTTAAATCACTCCATATTCCTTCAAAATTTTCTCTAAATCTGTGCCGCTGATCTTTTTGAGCACCTCATGCAGTGCGATCTTCTCCTTGAAGCCTAAGTCCATATCGGTGATCTTCTTACCGTCACGCAGTTTCACGGTTGCGTTCAGCAAGTCACGGACATCGTAGGTGCTGCCCCAGACCTCCGGCACGCCGCGATCCACGTTGAGCAGTGTGTAGACAGCTTCCATACCGGTACGAATGGAATACTCGGTCGTGAAGATCGTGTCTCTGGCGGTTTCCGCGAACTGTCCCAGGAACGCGAAGTTGACAGCGCCCTGCGGCACAACATCCGGTCTGTCACCATGTGCGCGCGGCATGAAGAATGCGGTGATATACGGCATCATGCATGGCACGGTATTGGCACTGTGCTCAGCCATATCTTCAATCTCGTTCTCCGGTACGCCTAAATGATACAGCCATTCCATGCAGATCTCCTTGCCGGTGCAGTCACGCATCGGCTTCTTGACAAAATCACCCGGCTTATCCGAGAACAAACCGTAAACCCAAACCAGGAGCTGATCCTTTGGCTGATCCCGGAACTGTGGCTGCCGATTGATCGTCCAACTAAGCAGCCAGGAAGAATCCTTGACCGTCACAATGCCGCCGGTCACGACTTTTCCTGAGAAAGGATCACGCTTGCAGATTTTTTTGATATACGGTACGATACGCTGGTCGAGTGTGTTGACCGTCGCGCTCATCCAGTTGGACTGTTCCGGGTCATAGCAGAATTTGTCCGGATGACCGAACGCCGGATCCTGTGCCGCGATCTTACGCCACATATCCCAGCCGCCGCCTTCTTCGATTTCCTTGTTGAAAGCAGCCGGTTTATTCTGACTGCCGATCGCCGAATTTTCCACGCAGCCGCCGTTCGTGATGAACACCAGATCGTTTTCTGTCAGGTCGATGGCATCTTCCTTGCCCTCTGTGATGAGATCGATACGCGTTGCCCGTTTCTTGCTTCCGCTACAGTCGAATTCCACATTGACGACCTTAACGCCGTAGTGGAACTGCACGCCGAAGCTCTTGAGGTACTGCACCATCGGCAGGATCATGGATTCATACTGATTATATTTGGTGAAACGCAAAGCTGTGAAGTCAGGCAGTCCACCGATATGGTGAATGTAACGCTTGATATAGAGCTTCATCTCCAGTGCGCTGTGCCAGTTTTCAAACGCGAACATGGTTCGCCAGTACAGCCAGAAGTTGGAATTCAATACCTCATCGTCAAAGACATCCGTGATACGCTTATCCTCCAGATCCTCATCCGGCGTGAAGAACAGATTCATGATCTCCATCGCGCCCTTATCCGAGATCGCAAACTTGCCGTCCGTGTGTGCATTCTCTCCGCGATTAACCGTCGCTCTGCACAGAGAATAGTTCGGATCCTCTTTGTTCAGCCAGTAATATTCATCCAGCACTGAAACGCCTTCCGTTTCAATGGAAGGAATCGAGCGGAACAGATCCCACATACATTCAAAATGGTTATCCATTTCGCGGCCGCCACGCATCACATAGCCAACATTTTCATATTTATAGCCGTCACAGGCGCCGCCCGGAAGCGCATCCTTTTCGAGGATATGCACATGTTCCCCCTTCATCTGCCCGTCTCTGACCAAAAAGCATGCTGCCGAAAGCGCTGCCAGACCGCTTCCGATAATATACGCTGATTTCCGGTCTACACCCTCCGGTTTACGCGGACGTGCGAATGCTTCATAATTACCACTTGCATAATACATCTTGATTTCCCCTTTCTTCTTGACCCGATCCGAGCCTCTTGCCCGCAAGACCCGGCCGTTTTTCTTTTGTTAGCCTTATTATAGTCTTTGCGTAAAACAAAACAATAAACAAAAAAGCCGGTTTGATAAAAATTTTATCAAACCAGCCTGTTTGTATATTTTTTACCGGGAAAATTCCTCGGTTGAACCTGATCGATCCGTCCGGTAGCGTTCCAGTGCGGAACTGATGCTCCCCTGTACCAAAAGGCTCAGATTCCGAATAATCCGATGCGGATCTTCCTTCATGCCCTTGCGGATCCATTCCAGCATCAGACCCACGAACGCATACTTGTAAAAATCCGCGATGAACGCCTTGTCTTCCGCCCGCACCTGCATCCCGGTTGCTTTTTCCTCCACAACCGAAATTAAAAATTGATCGGTGACCTTGTAGAGGAACTGCTCAATCTGCTCCCGGCTGACCGAGTGATAGACATTCATCACAAACGGTTTGTTCGCGAGAACCGCCTCGAAAATACGCAAAAAGCCCTCCTGCCAGGTTTCATAGGTCTTGTTGCCCTCAATCACCCGTGACGCCTCCTCCATGCAGGACCACTCGATCAGGTCATAGATATCCTTAAAATGGTAGTAAAAGGTCATCCGGCTGATCCCGCAGTCTTCTGCGATATCGTTGATGGTGATCTTGTCCAGGGATTTTTTCGTCAGAAGATTTTTGAGCGAAGCCTCCAATGCCCGCTTGGTTGTTTTTGACATGATGATTCTCCTATCGATCCATAGCCTCGTCTTTCGGTGGTCTTCAGCGTCTTGTTATCCTGTTTTTCTTACTCTGTCTCTTCAAACTGGGAATTGTACAGATTTGCATAGAACCCACCCGCTGCCAGCAATTGCGCGTGGTTACCCTGTTCGATGATATCGCCGTCTTTCATAACCAGGATCAAGTCCGCGTTCCGGATGGTTGAAAGCCGATGCGCAATGACAAAACTGGTTCTGCCCTGCATCAGGTTGTCCATTGCCTTCTGAATTTCCACTTCCGTTCTGGTATCAACCGAAGAGGTTGCCTCATCAAGGATCAGGATCTTGTTATCCGCTAAAATGGCTCTGGCAATTGTCAGAAGCTGCTTTTGACCCTGCGATACATTGCTTGCGTCCTCATTCAGTTCCATCTGATAGCCACCCGGCAGCGTCTTGATAAAATGGTCAGCTCTGGCCGCTTTTGCCGCCGCCATGACTTCCTCATCGGTCGCGTCCAGTCTGCCGTAGCGAATGTTCTCCATAATGCTGCCCTGAAACAGCCAGGTATCCTGCAGTACCATACCGAATGCGTCACGCAGATCTCTGCGATTAAAATCCTTAATGTTGGTACGATCCAGGAGTATCTGTCCGCTGTCTACATCATAAAAGCGCATCAGAAGCTTGACTATAGTTGTCTTGCCGGCACCGGTCGGTCCAACGATCGCAATTTTTTGTCCCGGCAGGACATGTGCGCTGAAATCCTTGATGATAATTTGATCCGGATCGTAGCCAAAACGCACATGATCGAACGTAACCTCTCCGGTAATTTTCGTAATATCAGCAGGATGCTCCAAAAGCTGCTGTTCCTCCTCTTCATTCAGGAATTCAAAGACACGCTCCGAAGCCGCGGACATGGATTGCACCAGATTGATCACCTGCGCGATCTGCTGGATCGGTTGTGTAAAGTTTTTTACATATTGGATGAACGCCTGAATCTCGCCGACCGTAATCACGCCGCGAATTGCCAGCAGACCACCGGACAATGCTACGCAAGCATAACCCAAATTCCCAACAAACATCATGATTGGGTGCATCATACCGGAGAGGAATTGTGACTTCCATGCGGAATCGTAGAGAATGTCATTGGTCTTTTCAAACTCTTTGATGGTGTCCTTTTCCCGGTTAAACGCCTTGATGACCATGTGGCCGCTATAAACTTCTTCCACTTGACCATTGATATGACCCAAATAGTCCTGCTGCGCACGGAAATACTTCTGCGATTTTTTCGTTACCAGCGTGATCAGGCTCATCGATACCGGAAGGATAATAACCGCGATCAGTGTCATCAGCGGGGAAATGCTCAGCATCATGATCAGTACACCGAGAATCATCGCAGCGGATGTAATAATGGTTGTGATACTCTGGTTTAGACCCTGTCCCAAGGTGTCGACATCATTGGTGATCCGTGAGAGTACCTCACCGTAGGTTCTGCTCTCGAAATACTTCATCGGCATGCGATTGATTTTTTGCGAAATTTCCTTCCGCAGACGATAACATACTTTTTGCGTAATGCCGGTCATAATCCAGCCTTGCAGGAAGCTGAGCAACGCACTGCACAGATACAGTCCCAGCACAAACAGAAGAATTTGACCGATCTTGGCGAAGTCAATCCCGCCGGTACCCTGAATCTTCGCCATCAAACCGGTGTACAGTTCTGTCGTTGCCGTACCGAGAATCTTCGGTCCGATCACACTGAACACCGTCGAACAGGCTGCAAAGATTATGACAGCAAAAACGCCAAATTTATAGTTGCCCATATAACGGGTTAACGTTGCCAGAGATTTTTTCAGATTTTTAGGCTTTTCGCCTGGTATCATGCCGGCTCCGCCCATCGGACCGCCCGGGCCTCTTCTTCTCGGCGACTGGTACGCGTGTGCCTGTTCCGGCTGATAATTCTGTTGCTGTTTACTCATCTGCGCGCACCTCCCTTTCGTTTTGCTCTTGTCGGTTCATGATTCCACTGCCGGTTTTCGCGGCTCTGGCTGTCATCCCCAACTCTCTGGAGGACAGCTGTGATTTTGCGATCTGCTGATAAACTTCGCAGCTTGCCAGCAGCTCTTCATGCGTGCCTCTGCCGACAATCCGTCCGTCATCCAGCACCAGGATCTGCTCCGCATGCAGAATGGTACTGATCCGCTGCGCGACAATCAGCACCGTACTGTCCTGGATATTCTCACGAAGTGCCTTGCGGAGCGCCGCATCCGTTTTCATATCCAGTGCCGAGAAGCTGTCATCAAAAATAAAGATCTTTGGGTTTTTGGCGATGGCTCTGGCTATCGCCAGGCGCTGTTTCTGTCCGCCGGAAACGTTACTGCCTCCTTGCGCGATCGGGCTGTCATATTTTTCTTCTTTTTCTTCAATGAAATCATCCGCCTGCGCGATTTTCGCCGCGCGCTCGATCTGCTCCATACTTGCGTCATCCTTGCCGAAGCGCAGATTCGACGCGATGGTGCCGGAGAACAGCACCCCTTTTTGCGGCACGAAACCGATCTCACTGCGCAGCTCTTCCATGGAGATTTTGCGGATATCCTTGCCGTCGATCTCAATGCTGCCATCCGTCACATCATACAGACGCGGAATCAGGTTTACCAGCGTGGATTTGCCGCAGCCGGTACTGCCGATGATCGCGGTGGTTGTGCCCGGCAGTGCTTCAAAATCAATATCATGCAGCACATCTTCCTCCGCGCCCGGATATCTGAAATTCACATGGCGAAACCGAAGCACGCCGTTGTGTGTGTCCAGCTTTTCCGGATGTTCTGGGTCGCGGATCGATGGTTCTGTCTGCAAAACTTCATCAATCCGTTCCGCCGCAACGGCCGCTCGCGGGAGCATAATGGACATCACCGTCAGCATCAGGAAGGACATGACAATCATCATCGCATAGGTAATGAAGGCGGTCATCGCGCCGACCTGCATGGTTCCCTCATTGATCTGATGCGCGCCGAACCATACGATCGCAACCGTCAGCAGATTCATAATCAGCATCATGCCCGGCATCATGAAGGTCATAACACGGTTGGTAAAGAGCATGGTCTTGGTCAAGGCACGATTGGCTTCATCGAAGCGCTCTTCTTCTTTTTCTTCCCGCTTAAACGCACGGATGACGGCAAGACCGGTAAGGATTTCCCTGGAAACCAGATTCAGCCGATCGACTAGCTTCTGCATCAACTTGAACTTGGGCATGGATGCCGACATCAGCAACAGCACATAGCCTAAGATGACCAACAGCGCCAACGCGATGATCCAGCTCATGCCCGCACCGGTCTGCATGGCTTTGATCACGCCGCCGATGCCCATGATCGGCGCATAGGCTACCATGCGCAGCAACATCGTAGACACCATCTGGATCTGTTGGATATCGTTGGTGCTTCTGGTAATTAGTGAAGCGGTCGAGAACTTATCCATTTCTGCATTGGAAAAGTCAACGACTCGTTTGAAAACTCCGTCTCGAAGGTCTCTGCCAATACCTGCGCCGACACGCGAGGCGAAGAAACTGACCAACACGGTCGCCAGTCCCATGATGAACGCCATCCCGACCATCTTCAATCCGGTCGACCAGAGATAACCGGTCTGTATCGCATCCACATCCAGTCCTGCCGCCTGATCACAGGCAACCGCATAAGCAGCCCCCATCGACTTGACCATGGAAGTTCCCATCGTGTCAACGGTCTTCTGCATTTTTTCGCGCATCGCAGTGATCGCCTGCGGATCTGTAGATTTCGTCGTGTCTGCGTTTTGCATCTGATATCGCAGCAGTAATGGCAGTACCAGTTGCTCATCGATTTCGTCCAGTCGGCTCTTGGAACTCTCCGTCAAGCGATAGACGTCCCCATCCCGGGTGTAAAGGCTCTGCCACAGGCTTGCTTCATCCTCAGTCATCACGCGCTGCACCGCTTTAAATTCTTCTGCGGTCACAGCTTCCGGCACCACATGTTCCACGCCGCTTTTTTGTATGCCCACGTCAATGATGTCCGATGTATAAGCCGGCAGTGCCAGATCGCACATTGCCTGCACAAGCAGCAATGCCAGGATGATGAGCACCGTTTTCCAATAGGGTGCCATATTCTTAAATATTTTGCTCATTTCCTGTCCCCTTTCTGTCACGCTGTTTTCTTGCTTCGATCTCTGTCTTGGAGATCTGGTAGATTTCATCTAAAAAATGAATCAGCTGCTTCACATCCTTCTCGTTCAGGCGGTTGGTGACTGCCCTGCCGAAGTCATACATGATCTGTCGGCTTTGTACCGTCACAGCACGCCCCGCCTCTGTCAGCGTCACATACGTATTGCGCCGGTCGCCCTTGTCCACGTTCCGCTCCACATAATGCTGCTCTTCCAGTCCCTTCAGTGTCCTGGAAATCGCCGAAGGAAGCACTCTGGATTTGCTTGCCAGCTTTGAAATGGTAATTCTGCCGTCTTCCGCATCCAAAATGCAGTTCAGGGTAAAAAAATCCGCCTGATTTAATTTGCCTGGCATCAGATCGCTCATATGCAATCTGCGGAACTGGTTCATGCTATTAAACAGTTCCATATATAAATCCTCCATGTTTTCTCCTCTATCTTTGCCCTTGCAGCCGCAGCTTTGTCGGATTTTCGTCAATTCTGTCACAATGTTATCATTTGACAATGTTACGTTTTTTCACAGTCAAATCCTATCACGTCTTTTTCGCGATGTCAAGTATCCGCACAAGGCTTTCACCTTATTTTCACCAATTTCCCATTTTTCGATTATCGTGTAAAGCAGCATCTTTTGCAGGCATAAAAAGAACTATCGCCGCAACGATAAAATTCGTCAACCTGCGATAGCCTTCTCATCGGTTTCCTTTTCTCTGATATCTGGCGACAGCCAATCACCATTAACACAGTTTTGAGGAGATTGCCAGCGGATCATTCAGATTCAGGAAAACCTGCGGTCACTCAGATCCTATAGATGCGGTTCGGTTTGCGTTCCGCGGCCTTTGGCGCTTCCCCATCCGCGTAGCCGAGAATACAATGCCCGATCCCTTCATACTCTTCGGTAATACCGAGGGACTTTAAGAGCTCTCTGCCCCATTCGCTCTCAAATTCTTCTTTTGCTCTGTGAATCCAGCAGCTGCCAAGCCCCAGATCATGCGCCGCGAGCATGAGGTTGCCGAGAGCCAGGCTGCCGTCATACACACGCAACGGCCAATCTTTGCGTGCCAACACGATCAACACCTCCGGCGCGCCGTAAAACGGGTCAAAAGCTTCGTCTTCCCATCCGGCGATCCTGCGGTTCATCTCCGCAAGATGATCGCGCACCTTGCGATCCGAAACTTGAACAATGATCACATCCTGCTCGCCCTTTGCGCTCGGCGCGTAAAGCCCGGCTTCGATAATCTGATTGATCAGTTCCTGCGGGACTGCATCCGGTTTGTATTTGCGGATGCTTCTTCTTGTTTTCATTTCTCTGATTGCTTCACTCATTTTGCTACCTCCGTTTCTGTTTTTGCTGCGATCGAGGCATTGTCAGTGTCACCGGTGCCTCGATCCGAGCCTATCCTGATTATAACGCGATCACAGGCAGAAAACAAGAAGCTCAGTGAAAAACGGCTCGCACCACGATCATGTACGCCGCGTTTTCTACCCTTTCCGGTTCTTTCGCGAGGGTTTCGCAGTCAAAGGTTCGAACGCCGTTCCCGTTATCGAATACCTTCGCAGCCAGTATAACATCTTCCTTTGGCGTTATTTTTCTTTGTTGTGGTCAAGCTTTTTTGTAACACTTATGGCTAAAAAAATATCATAAATCAGTTATACTGCATTTCGTGTCTCGAATGGTGTTCGATAACCATTGTAACTATGGGGACGTACATGATTGTAGTCAACATATGCGAATTCTTCTACAATTTGATAAAGGGCTTCTTCCGTTGCAAATTCGTAAAAATTTGTACATTCCTTTTTCAATGTGTTGAAGTATCGCTCCATCGGTGCATTGTCATACGGATAGCCTGCTTTGCTCATGCTTTGTGTCACATTCACAGATTGACAGAACTCAATAAATGCTTTCGATGTATATTGCGTTCCTTGATCAGAATGCAGGATTAATTCGTCTTTGATAGATGGCTGCGATTCTAATGTCTTTTTCAGCGTGCGGATAGCAAGATCACTGGTAATATTTCGATCCGTTATACTTGCGATTACGCTACGGTCATAAAGATCCAGAATCGTGCAGTTATACCGCGCCTCATGTTTTTTTAAAAACAGATAGGTGAAATCTGTGCACCATTTTTGATTTGGCTTCTCCGCGGTAAAATCTTGATGCAGTTTGTTTTCAAACGCTTGATGTGGCTTGCCGTGTTCGGAACTTGGTTTTTTGGGGCGCACGACAGAAAACAGTCGCATCTGTATATTCATATATTTATGAATCGTTGCGGAACTGTAATGATATCCTCGGCGTGCCAGATAAACCGTCATGCTCCGGTATCCATCCACACCCTTGTGTTCGTGGTAAATCTCCCGGATTTGCGCCTGTACCTTTGATTTTTGAATATGATAAGCTACCTTCCGGTGTTTCCGGTAGTTATAATAAGCGTTTGGACAGATGCCGATCCGCCGAAGCAGCCAGCGGACGCCAAACTCCTTATGCTGTTGTTCGATAAACCGATAAGCCTCTCATCGATTTCCTTCGCAAAGAATGCCGCTGCATTTTTTAGGAGGAGGATCTCCTTTTTTTCTGCTAATTCCTTGCGCAGGCGGAGATTTTCTTTCATGATTTCCGCTTCGTTTACAGAAGCTGGGGATTGAGCGCTTTGGGCTTGGCATTCTTGCTGAAATTCATTGCACCACCTGCGGAGAGAGTTTCTTTGGAAATCCCATATTCCGCAGTAATGCTTTTCATCGTTCGTCCTTCTTCCAGACGAAGGCGGACTATCTTCTTTTTGAATTCCGGTGTGTAACTTCGTGGCATAATGTATTCCTCTTTTCTTTCTAAGATGATTATATCTTATTAGCCACTATTGTTACAACTATAGTTTATCACAACATGGACTGGCACATTTCTATGAAAATAAAAAGGGTGGTTACATAAATACTAAAGGTGAA
>ERZ808240.2213-NODE-2213-length-21981-cov-9.368147_pt1 | contig 21981 bp, 17 predicted proteins | sample MGYA00521084_ERZ808240 | MGnify/ENA primary metagenome ERZ808240 (study PRJEB31516, sample SAMN03275571) | gut metagenome | biome: mammalia-associated habitat; material: feces | host: Papio cynocephalus | place: Kenya | collected 2012-08-06 ...
ATCTCACTGCTGCCATCGGCAAATGTTCCTTCTTTTCCCGCATACAGCGTCACCGTATACGTATATTCCTTCTCATTACCGCCCTTTTCTGCAAATGCGGTGCATAGACCAGTCTGTGCCATTACAAGCGCACAGGTACACACGGTCAGGAGTCCTTTTTTCAGCATCTTACCAAGCTTCATATTATCTTGACCTCCTTTGACGTGTATTCTTCTTTGATACTTCTTCTGCATCTTCTCTGTTCTGTCTCACATTGTAGACAACAGCTCCGGCACATACCAGTCCAGCTATCAGTGCAATGATAGAATACAACAGGACGCGGCTGTTATCACCGGTCTTAACCGTTGTTCTGGAAGACGACTTTCTGGAAGATGTCTTTGTCGGATTATTTGATCCCGGATTACCCGGTGTCCCCGGAGTTCCCGGAGTCGTACTGTCATCTACAAGTTCCACTGCGAAGTTCATCTGCAGTTTTGCCAGTGTATCCTGATAGGTATTTCCCTGTGTCTCACCTTCCAGCTTAACTTTCAATGTGATCTCACCTGACTGTCCTGATTTCAGACGATCCAGATAGAAGTAATCTTTCAGCGAGTTGGTTGCCTGATGAAGCCCTTCACCACTTGCATTCTTGGTCTCTCCACCGACTTCCTCACTGCTATATAAAGTTTCCTTTGTTCCATCCTGTTTGATATACGTTAATATGTAGGAATACGCTCCGCCTTCAGCCACGGTCTGAGCATCCTCCAGACTCTTTAAGACTTCATTGGTCATATACCAGTCCGTAGTCTGCTTATATTCATTCTTAAGCTGTATATGGAAGTCAACCGTATCTCCCGGTTCCATCTTATATATCTTATCATCTATATCTGTATTCTTGAATGTACTGGTCATCTTCTTTCCATCAAAAGATACCTTCCATCCATTTCCACCTGAAAAATTTTCTGCATACGCCGTGATCGGAGTTACCGCCAACAACAATGCCAGAACCGATGCAAGCCATTTCTTTTTCATGCTCTTACTCCTCCTCACGTTATTTCAGACTAATGGATCCGTCTCCGGCTACATTGACATCTACACCCCATGCACTCTTGATCGCATCGGCCGCATTATGTGTCTGAACCGCATCCACTTCTGCTTCCAGATTAAATTTCACACCATCATAATTGAATGTTGTACTTTTCTTTGTCACGCCGTCTTTTGTCTTGGTAGACTCTGTAACCTTCTTACCAATCGAATCATCAATCATCAACGTGTCTGAAAGTGCCGGTGTCTGTGCTCCGACTTTCAGAATCTTCGGCCAGTAGAGAACGGTACGTTCTTCCGTCGAATTCTCTTCATCGATGATCCATCCATTCTTAGTCATATTTAATATGATCAAAGAAGGAGAAAGTGTTGTCTCTTTTGTTCCGTCTTTTTTCGTCCAGTTCTTATAGACACGGACTCTTACATACTCATCAATTGTTCCTGTATTCTTTACAGACAATTCTTCTTTATACTTTGTGCCAAGCTGTAACTTTCCATTAGTCTGTTTCAACATATCTCCAAGTAACTCGCCCTGGCTTTCTTTCCATTTATCCCCGCTTCCGGTATAATCCCTGGAAGAAATATCCTTGCTGCCCTGTGCCGATGTCTCCACCAGTGTCACACCGATATCCTTCATCTCCACCTGTGCGGTATAATTCTCACTGAAATACGTCAGTGCAGCTTTCGTACTTCCTATAGCACTGGAAAGCAGAAGGATTCCCGCTGCCGCTCCAAGAAGTAATGTGCCTTTCTTTCCACGTAAAAACTTTCCTATACGTCTCATTATTCGGCTGCCTCCTCTCCACTGGCAGGATCTGCTACTCCGATGTCAGTCTTAGTATCTACTTTTACATTCCAGTCCGCCTTGGCCGGATCAACAGCTGTTCCGTCTGCGTTATACTGTACCGGTGTACATTCCTGAACAACTACAACATTGAATGTATCTTTGTAATCCTCCGGGACTTCGATCTTCGCTTTCAGGACCTCACTCTTGCTTCCTGCCGGAAGAACATCTTTATAATACCAGTATCCGTCATCTCCAAGCGTCCAGTAATCATTTCCCTTGTTATCAACAGCTCCGGAGAACTTGATGTCAAGCTGGCTTCCGCAGAATACCTTCACTCTCACGTAACAGTCAGTCTTTCCTGTATTCGAGATAGTGATCTCTTTCGTCATGTCTTTGATCTTCTCTTCAATCTCTGTCTCCGAACCGAGCGTAATCTCATATCCGCCCTTCGCCTTCACATAGGTTGTAAAATATGCCATAGCACTCTGTGCAGTCAGACTACCCGCCATCACAATCGCAGCAACTCCGAGCCAGAATGTCTTGTTTTTTAAAAATTTACCCTTCATCTCCGGCCCTCCTTACTTCTGTGTCTCTGTATTGTCTTTCAGTTGTGACCACTGCCAGCCGTCATTCTCATCATATTCAAAATGATTCGTTACGCCGTAGCCAGGTACGATCTTGTCATCATATGTATTGCTGAAATCTACTTCCATTGTCTGATCTGCAACAATCGTTGTCTCCTGTGATTCTGCAGAAGTCAGTTTATAACTTGCACCACTGTAAACCTCTGTAACCGTCAGGTGTGCGCCTGCCGGGATCTTATCCAGCACTGCTTCTTTCGTTCCGGATGCATCAAATGTTGTCGATGCTACATTACTATATACAACATTTCCATCATCATCTGTTCCTTCTACCTGGAATACGAATGTCGCCTCTTTTAACGAAGAGTTGAAATCCTGCAATGTCTTGCGGATCTTCAGGCTTCCGTATCTGTCTTCCTGCTCCGGCTTAAGTCCCGAAGTTACATTATAGATCCATTCATCGTCTGACGGATCCTTAGACTGATAGTAAAGGTTATCCGGAAGAGATATGATATACGGATTAAAGCTATAACTGTAGCGGTCTGTATCGGCTTTTTCCGCTTCCACCAGATACAATCCACAACTCATAGAATCCTTCGTTCCCGTTCCACCTGTTACGGTCATCTCTCCGTCCGGTGTAATATTCTTATCATCTACAATCTTCACTGCATCCTTCGCTGTCTGCTCCCAGTTTTCCTCTCCGGATTTCACATCTTCAATCTTCAGTGAACTGAAATTCTCTGTCGATGTAAATGCTCCGGTCTTCGCAACATCCGCTACTTTATAAAGCTTTACGTCAATCGTTGCATTTGCCAGATCATCCGCATATGAACCACTGTCTGCTACATTTACCGTCAGGCTGCAGTTCCTGTCTGTATCAATCGCATCTGCCGCAAATGTCGACGGAAGCTTTGCGATCACAGCAATCAGTGCCACTGCGGTAAGTCCCGCCAGATATTTTCTTTTTGCCTTAGTATTTCTCATTCTTTTCCCTCCTTGGACACCCTGTTGCCTATTTCTGCTTTCTGCGCTTTATCAATTTAAAAATAATACCCAGTAATATCAATATTGCAACGGCAAGCAATGCATACAGCATGTAGTAATCTTTTACAGATTGTAACATCGTCTCATCGCTTACTTTATCTTCATCCTCACCGTGATACTCTGTTCTCACGCCTCTGACCAGAAGTCTGTGACTGTTGATTCCATACGGCGTACAGGTAAATAATGTGACATAATCTTCACCTTCGGTATTCTGCATTGCATTCGTCAGTGTCTCTGTGTCATCTTTCTTTACCATCGGCATGATCTGGTCTACTTCATAAGCCAGTGTCTTATCCAGTACATGGATGTAGAATTTATCACCCTTTTTCATCTTGTCCAGATCACTGAACAACTTGGCACTCGGAAGTCCTCTGTGCGCTGCGATCACACTGTGATTGCCTTCGCCGCCTATCGGAAGTCTCGTACCTGACATATGTCCCGCAGCGATCTGCAGTACACCGTCGGATGTGCCGTGGTAGATTGGAAGCTTCTGCTTAATCTTTGGAACGGATATGTATCCCATCAGTCCGTCATCTCCAAGGTTCAGTACCTTCCAGTAAGGTGTATTCCGGAGATTCTTTTCCTCCTGTGAAAATGCATCTCCGTGAAATGTATTCGTTGTTATGGTCTTGTTATATGCTTCTGCTGCCGCCCATGCCGCTTTAAAATCCGTCTTCGACATGTCCTCCACCTGTTTCTCGTAGCTTGCGATAGCGCGGCTCTGATGAAGCTTGTTCCACTGATTCGATATGGTAGGATAAGTAAATATTCCAAGACCTATGAGAAATATCAGACCGAAGATCAGATTCGGTAATATCTTCTTAAATTTCTTCATCTTTCTCTTTTACTACTGTCCTCTTTCTATGTTTTATGATCCAGGAGATCACTACATATACCATTGCTAATGTTACAAGCGCAATTGTCGTCGCTACCGCTACTACCTTTGGCTCAATCTGATATGCATCTGCCGGAACATATGCGTCCGCAGTGCCATCCACTCTGACTCCTCGTACCAGAAGACGGTGTGTATTGATTCCATATGGAGTACACGTCATAAGTGTACAATAATCCTTATCCGGATCCACCTGAAGGTCTTTCAGATTGCCCGGCTTCACGATATGGATCTGATCTACCTGATAAGTCATCTTCTTATTCAATACGGTAATCTCAAATGTATCGCCCTCTTCCAGCTTGTCCAGATTCGAAAATAACTTGGCAGACGGAAGTCCTCTGTGCGCCGACAAAACGGTATGTGTACCTTTTCCTCCAACCGGTAAACTGGAACCAGCCAGATGTCCTACTGCGATCTGCAGTACTCCTTCCGATGTTCCATGATAAATTGGAAGTTCTACCTTGATCTTGTCTATCGTGACGTATCCCATAATGCCTGTTCCGGTAACATCGAGAATGTTGTCATATCCCGGCACTTCCTTATAATTCTCAAAAGGATGTGCTACGTTACGGAGTTCCTTATTGTATGCTTCAGCCTCATTGAACATCTTCTTATAATCCGTCTTGTTCATCTTCTGAACCTGACTGTTATAAGCCGCCACTGCCTTCGACTGATGACGGTTGTTCCAATAGTTGCTGAATGATGGATACAGCATCACGGAGAGCCCTATGAGAAAGATCAATAATAAAATTATGTTCGTTCTATTCTTCTTCATAATGTTCTCCCTAAAGCTGTATATTTTCTAATCATTTCTTAACACTTATTTTTATATACACTTGCCGCAGCCCGCCGGGGGAGGCGTGCTGCGACGATATGTGTATGTATTAGTTCGTTTTCATTATAACATATGAAATATTAATTATTTACTTCTGCGTCTTCTTGAAACAAGGATTACGCCAGCACCTACCATGAGGATACCACCGATTACGTAGAAGATTGTTGTACCAATTCCACCTGTGGATGGAAGGAGTGAACCAGATTTGTTGATTACATCTGTAGATAATTTTCCTTCATCTACACTTGGAGTAAACGTAACCTCTCCGCTTGTAACATCGCCAGTTAATCCAGTAAGTATATCTGTACGAGCCTCACCTTTGCCCCATTCAATTTTATGATCTGCTGTTACTGTAAACTCAATTGGAGAAATTGTATTATATCCCGCAGGTGTTTTTGACTCAGTTAAAATATAATCACCATCATCTAATCCATTAAATGTGAATGATGTTCCGTCCTCAGATTTTACTACTGCAATATTTTTTGTTTTGCCATCTTTTAATTTTTTAGCAAGTGTAAATTCTGCTCCTGTAAGTTTATTTCCTTCTGCAACTGAATTAGCATATTTGTTAACTACTACTTTGTATGTAAATACGATAACGGTATCATCTGGTGTTGTTCCTGTTTCTCCACCCTGCTCATCATTTGGGTTGTTAGAATACTCAAGATGCATTGTATTTATGTTACCTGTTGATCCCAGAACAGCCTTCTTATTTAATTCTGAAGTATATTCTACTGTAATAACACTGCCTGCATGAACAGATTGGATATCTTTCAAATTATCAAAAGTCACATCAAATGTATCTTGGTGTGTTGTTGTATTAAATTCATTTGAATGTGTTTCAGGAGTTTTTACTGTATACCCAGTTGTAATCTGCTTTCCATCTACATATACTTTTACAGAATCTTTGTTAAATGTTAATCCTTCAGATTCTTTATCATGAAATGCAAACTTATAAACTGTGTAGCTATCATAGTTAGAAGCAACTGTACCTTTCAATTGGAATGGTACAGCGTCACCGATATCATAATCGGCTGAATCCTGCCAGTCAGATGTTGTTCCGTCTGTATCGTTTGTATCTTTCACTTTTTTCTCTGAAGATGGTTTGTCTGACTTTGGTGAAATTGTAAGATTACCAACAACTTCTACAATATAAGTTGTATATGAGTCATCTTTTCCTGTCAGAGAAGCATCTTTATCTTTAATAAGATAATAACCTGCTGCTGCAGTGTAAGTAGTCCCATTTGAAATTGTTGCTACTGGATCGCTTAACTTTGCATATCCTTCAATAACAGCAAGTTTATCTTTATCAGATTTTCCAGCTACATTTACTCCTGTTAATGCATTTAATGTTGCCTCATCAACAGCATCTCCTGTTTTACCAGTACCATTTACTCCCCATTTTACATTTGAAAGAGTTTTTCCTGATAAATCACCTGTGAAAATCTGATAAATTTCATACTGATGATTAGTTGCCGGTGCTGTAATTGTATAAGTTGTTGGTTCTGCTGCAAATGTTGTAATTCCCATTGCTACAACCATAGCAACTGTAAGCACTAATGATAAAAGTTTCTTCATCTTTTTCATGTTGTAATCTCCTTTTCTTTAAAATTTACCTTTTGTATTTTGTTACATATATATGGGATATCTCCGGCTTTCGCCGGGAAACGAGGCTTACATCGTCCCCCTTTCCCGCTTACGCCTTAATTGATATCCATAAAGCAGAGCTGCCAGACACATCAGTGCTGCGCCTCCTGCAAGGTAACCTGTGGTTCCTGTTCCTCCAGTTGATGGAAGTCTGTAAGATTCATATCGGTTTCTAAATACAATCGTGAAATCATTATCTGTAGTATACGTAAATGTATATTTATTTGTACTGTTTAATGTCTCACCCTTCGAACCAACGCCTACAAATGTATAGCCATTTGTGTTTGTCTCTGTAACCGTATATTTATGACCTTTCTGAAGGATTCCGACTCCGTTGTTCTTCAGAGAATTTAACTTAATTGATCCGCCCTGACAAATTTCAAATGTAGTCAATGGCGTTCCTGTTATATTTTCTCCTTCGTATATTGCAAATGTAAATTTCTTATGTTCATTATATTTCTGTGTATTACCATCTCCATCCACAACTTCTTTTTCAATAGTCGGTTTATTCTGAATCTTAAGTCCTACTTTTGGTGGTTCTGCACGCAGTTCTGTATATTGCTGTGCGTTTGTATTTTTTGCATTATAACGATATCCAAAACTATTCCATGCAATTTCACCTGGATTTGCATTTTCTGAGATTAATCCTTCATACTGTGTTGTCAATATTTTGCCTGGCTCTAATTTGAATGAATCTCTATTCATTACAATGCAAAATGATTTATCTCCATTCTTCCAATTATCATGCCATTCATCTCCAAGATTTCCTCTCATCTCTTCATCTGTAAATGATACTTTTGAGGAATATTTAATCGTGTAATCCTGACCTTCTACTAATTCCACTGGATTCTGATCTGATTCATTTGCTTTTAAGTATATTTTCATATTTCCGAGATATTCTACTGTAAATTGACTACCTCTGTCATTCTGATTCAGTACACCAGTATCGCCTTTATATGGCATTAAATCTGTTATAACCATATCATGGAAATCATTTTTACTTACATTTTCAATATTATTGCTGTATACAACTTTCTTGTCTGAATTTTCATCATCTATTGAAATGTAATTATTCTGTGAATCATAGCCTACTCCATGGTTTGTGGCATTTGCTTTTTCTTCTATCGTCTTCCATGAGAATGAACCATAATCGCCCAATGCATAAACACTATCCGATGCTTTTACTCCTGTATATCTTCCAGTCGAATCACTCACTAATTCTCCAGTTCTTACACTATTTGCATCAAATCTGGCATTATTATCTACCGTTGGCGTGAATACTGCATCGTTATTATAAATTGCGTTTGCATAATCATCATTCTTTGTATAAACAGTAAATACTGCTTTTCCACCAACTGGAATAATTAAATCTGGATCATTTATATTTAGTGTAATACTCTGCTGCTTATTTGTTCCAATTTGATTCCATACAGTTTCACTTAAATCTTTTGTTTTAATTGTATTATTATAAGAATCTTTTATTTCTATATAGAACACTTTATCATCTGTTATTTCTAAGTCTTCTGCATCCATCTTTCTCAATATATAGAACGGTGAATCGACTTCATCTTTTACGGTATATTCTTTAATTGGAATTGTACCATCATTTAATAATTCAACTTCCCACTTAACCGTTGCCTGAGGTTGGATATTATTCTTTTTATTAGCATCAGTAATTTCTACTATATCCTTGCCCTTTTTACCGGTTGCAATATATGCCTTAGCAGTTTTCTTAATTCCTGGCACAACAGCCTTAGTTGGCATAATAGATACCGAAGATGATATTACTCGTTTTCCATCAGAATTTATTCCCTCGTCTGTTGTACCACCGTTATTCTGATAACCATCATCTATCGTATCTTTCATCTTAATTTCGCCATATTCTTTGTATTCGACATTTGAATCAACAATTAATTTTGCTGTATTTTCAAGCGGAACATCCAGCGTAACATTTGGATCAACTTTACACATTGCAAAGAATGTGATTGCCTTTCCTTTTTCAAGTTTGGTTCCATTACTTCCACCAATTTGGAATGATATTTTATTCGTTGTTGTATTTACAACTTTTATTTTCACTCCATTTACTAAACTACTTTTATTAAGATTAGTCTTATTATCTGTTCCTTCAATATTAGTTGTTGTTTCATTTATAAAATCTGTCGGTGTACTATTCCAAAAATCACTTCTTATTCCTACAAATTCCATTCCTTCTGGCAATTCATCTACCAGGTCTTTAATAGTTACGTCTTTATTTCCAGTATTAACTACAGAAATATTATAGATAACATAATTACCTTTATAATCGCCATTATTACTACTTATATCAAACATATATTTGTTAGATAAAGCTGTATAATTCCATTGATCTCTATTATCTCTTATTCCCCAGACACTCTTTTGAATATCTACTTTTGCTGTATCTGCATTTTCGTATTCATTTTTAATTTTGATTTCCGCTTTTTGTTTATTATTTGTGTCTGATAAAGTTACTCTTACGGAATTACCCGTAACTTTTCCGCTATCTCCTCCTTCTATTGTAACTGTATTATTCAGTCCATCTATGTTCGAACTAATTTCTTCAATTGTGTATTCTCCATATGGAAGTTTTGACAGTATGTATTCTGCTGTTTCACTTCTCGTTCTTGAAAAATCAGCAAGGGAAATTTCTTTCATATAAAATGGATTATCACAAGTAATTTTAAATCTAATTGCTTGTTTTTGTGCATCACTCAACTGATCATATTTTATATCACCCTTAACTTGTTTTGTCAGTTTGATAACTCCTCTTCTGTCTTTTCCATAAATTGTTACCGAATCACTTACTCCACCTGCCGTTGCTTTGTTCGTGTATGTAAGTTTATTTCCTGTTTCTATTTGCGAATCGAGCATATACAACTTAGTTTTATATGACTTCGTTATCGTTTCACCAGGTTTCATGGAACCAATATACCATTCAAATATTGTTTTATTAAATTCTCCATAGTTATCATATTGTTTTGTTACCTGAACAATTTCCCCATTGATAATAGTATAATACTCTCCCCCGTAGTAACTCCAGTCTTTCACATAATCTAAAAACGTAATACTCTGCTCAGTCAGATCACTGGCAGTTAAGTTCTTTCCCCATTGTTTTCCAGAATTATTTTTATAAAGCTTATATCCTTCCGGAATCAATCCTGCTGGTAATACATCTTTTAAAATAATGTCATTTTTCTTGCTTGCTTTATCCCCGTCAGCATTTTTAACTGTAATGCTATAGTCTAAAATGTCACCATTATTGTATGTTCCTCCACCATCATTTCCATTTACCTTTTTATCAACAGAAATTGGATTATTTACACTTGTATCCGTGCTTCCGGAATTTTCACCTGTTGTATTACTTTTAGCACTGTTGCTAATCTGAGTTTTTCCGGAATCTAATTTATCTGTATCTACCTTGCATGTATAATACAAAGTGATTTTTTCATTCGGTGCCAGTTTCCCAAGTGTCCAAGTCAGTTTCTGACCATCCTGTTTCAATTGCACTTCATGTTTTCCACTATCTACAGTTGACTCAGCATCAAATTTTCTATCTATTAGTGATAATTCATTACCATTCTTATCAACCATGTTCTGGAAAATCAGACCATTTTGAAGTGAATCTTCAATTACTTGCTCTAATGTTTCAAAATCTTCCTGATTTTCAATCGTTACAGTATATGTAATTATATCACCATTGGAAACCTTATCTTTATTGCTGGTTTTCTTAATTTCTAACTTTGGTTTTTTATAATTTACTTTTGAAGTATCTGTTGTTCCAGAGTATGAGGCTTTATTCTCAATCTTTGTATTATCACCTACATTCTTCATCGCTTCAAGTGATGCAACATTTACTTTAAATTTAATTTCTTTGGTTTCACCTGCTTTTATTTCTCCCGGTGCCCATTTAATAACACCTTTCTCTATCGTTGCTCCTTGACTTTCGAGTTCTTTTTTCTGTTCATCTGTTAACACCAGATATTTCGGCAACTCGTCTGTAACATATATTGGATTCCCATCTTTATCTTTTCCACTCATTAACAGATTACCTGTATTCTTTACAGTAATAGTGTATTCTATGGTATCTCCAGCCTTTACATTTTTTCCTTCCTTATCTGCTTTCTTGGTAAGTTTAAATCCTGTACTTAATTTTGGCTTTGACGTTGCATTATCTTCAGATTGGTATGACTCTCCATCTTTATAAGCTGTCGTATTTAATACTACATCATTAACAATTAAATCTTTGTCTGCCTGATTCTGTGACGTATAATTATTTTTTACATTAAGTTTGGATACATCTAACTCGCAATTCAAATTTATATTTTCCATTTCTTCCGTTGGCACACCGTTGTTCATGTGTGGATTCGGAATTGTAATAGTGTAATTTATCTTTTTGCCATCCAGACTAATGTTTTTTATTTTATCCGTATCCAAATTTGTAAATGCAAAGATAACTTTATCATCTTTATCTACGATTGCTTTTTTATCCTGATCTACTTTAATGCCTTCTGGAAACTCCATTCCTTCTGGAAGTGTAAGTGTATCATTCAGTGTAACTTCTTTCGTCCAGATAGAACCTGTATCTCCATTTCCATCGCTGTTTTTCTGTTCTGCCTTAATAGTGTAATACAACTTTCCTACCAGTTGATCTTTATCGTTGTTATCCTTTGTTACCTCAATCTCACTTTTATCTACAGATTTATTTACTTTTTCCCATACATTTTTTCCTGTCCATGTTAATGTTGCCGGATCTGAACATTTGTCTTTATCCGTTGCATCTTCGATTGTTGGAGTAACTGTAACCTTTGACTCTTTTCCCATAATACCGTTTTCGGAATTGAATGTCAGATCAAAATTCACAGTTGCTCCTGCCGGCTGTGTAAATTCAACATATTTCTTTCCATTTTCTTCTTTTAATTCGATTTCCATCGTCTGAGAATTATTATTTCCATAATGTATGGTCATCTTGTTATCAGAAAATCCAGCCAGTGTCACACCATCTGGAAGATCACTGATATCAATTCTGACTTTGGTACCGTCTATTTCAGAATTTGAACATGTAGAATTAACATTTACATATAATGTCTGTCCATTTCGTCCACTTGACACAGCATCTTTTGCCGATACATTTACAGTCACTCTTTCATCAATCGTCGACTTTGCATTTTCATCATTATTACTAAAGAATACTGTCTTATTCTCCGCTGCTGCCTGTGTCTGAGCCTCAGCCTCTTCTTTTTTCTCAGCCTTCTCTTCCACCTTAGCCTCAGTCTTTGTCTCCTCTTTCGCCATCTGATCAGCCTTATACTTCATCTGAGCCTTGCACAGAAGTCCGTAGCCTAAGATATTCTGGTCGTCTGCTGCGTATTCATTCTTCTTTACCTGATTGTCACAGTTTCCTTCGATGGTGTGGATGTAAGTCTTGCCATCTCTTTCAGTAATTTTTTCGATGATTCCGACCTGTGTGTCTGTCTCCTGATTTTTCTTCTGGAGGAAGATCAGGTCGCCGACCTGGTAATCTGAAGAGTTCTTGTCGACGTACCAGTTCTTCTCCTGTAATTTTTTGATCCATTCTTCTGCTTTGATATCTTTCGGGAATGCATCGTCCGGCACGCCTGCATAGTGGATACAGAATGCTGCGAATGCTGCGTCCCAGTCTTTGTAGTAGTCACCGTACCATGCAGTGTAACGTGTGTAGCCTTTGTATTCTCTCTTTTCGTTGACACTGTAGTTGTTGGTGCTTTCTCTGTAGCCTACCTGCGTATCTGCAATGGCTGCAACATTCTTGCCCCAGTCATCACCGAGTTTCGCATGCTGGAATGTTGTGGTCCAGCCGTCTTCTGTCTCTACATCTGCTGTCGGGTCGCTGTAGCACTCATCTGTATGTGTATGCTCTTCTTTGCCGCAGGTAAGTTCTTTGGTATAGCATGCTGCAGTGTGGTGATGTGCAGGTTCTTCCTGTTTACCGCAAGTCAATACTTTCTCTTCCTGATAGCATGCATCCGTATGCTGATGGGTCTCGCTCTCCTGCTGCCCGCATATTAATTTCTTTTCCGTCTTGTAACAAGCGTCGGTATGCGTATGGCCGTCTGTCTCTTTCTGACCGCAGGTTAATTTTTCTGTATAGCATGCTGCGGTGTGCTTATGTTCTTCTTTGCCACATTTTGGCTGGCCGCTCATTGCCACGCCCGGAAGGATCAATGCCCATAGAACAATACAGACTACAGCCAGTGAAGCAATCGCGGTTACGATTTTCAGCTTTCTCCTTCTTGCATTCTTATCTTGTATTTTTTTCTCATATTCTTTTATTATCTCTTGCATATCTTTCCCTCTCTTCGTTACTTAAGGAATCCTATATCTTGTAATGGCCATAATCGAAATGCCACTCTGCCGATTACCTGCTCTTCGGATACGCATCCTACAAGCTTGCTCCGGCTGTCGATGGACTTCGAACGATGATCACCCATAACAAATATTTTTCCATCCGGGACCTGGTAAGGAAGTGTGATATCGCATTCTCCTAATGCCTTGTCCTTCAGATAGGGTTCATCTAGTTGCTTACCATTGACGTAGACGTTACCGTCTTCGTCTATGTCTATATAATCTCCGGCACGTCCGATGACTCTCTTTAGCAGAATCTTGTTCTGATAATAGAATCCGATCAGATCACCGGTTTTGAACTTTCCTGTCTTTTCCAGAAGAATAATCTGTTCATCCTCCAGCGTTGGTTCCATGCTGACTCCCGATACCTGTATGATTGGGAAGAACATTGTTGCCAGCAGCACGGACACTGCAGCAGCCACAATTAAGATACCAATGATGTGTAAGATGGTACGTCGATATTCTTTTTGGTATTTCAGCTTGTCCCGCTCCCGCTCGACTTGTTCGAGTGTTGGAAGGGAGATCTCTTTCGGCTGCTCTTTTCCCATGATGTCGGTTATTCTCCTTCTTGTGTATTCTTTACGCTTTCCTGCGTATTCTCTGTATCAGTCTCTTTTTGTTCTTCATCCTGAGTCTTTTCTACTGTATTCTGTGTCTCAGTTTCTTCTTTTGCAGCTTTTCTAATCTGTTCTGCCTCTTCTTCGGCAGCCTTTTTAATCTGCTCTGCCTCTTCTTTAGCGGTCTTCTTAATCTGCTCCGCTTCTTCTTCGGCAGTCTTCTTTGCCTCGGCCTTGATTCTCTCCACCTCAGCTTCTACCGATCCGGTATATTGATCTGCCGTCGCCTGTGCTGTCTCCAGTAATTGATTCAACTCAACTGCTGCATCTGCGATATTTCCTGCCTTCTGTATCCGGATCGTACGGTCATCTAACTGCTTTTGTAATTCTTCTATCTGTTTTTTCTGTTCTTCCAGATCTTTTTCCAGATGGTAGATGATATCAATCAGCTGGCTTCTCTTTAATCTTCGGAATTCTTTGTCTGTCATACTGCTTTCACCTGATCTGATCCCTTTGATCCATTCTGCAGTTCTTCGCCATCCAGTGCACCGTCGATCATCTTGATCAGTTCCAGTGCCGAGCGGAAGTTCTCTGTCTTGCCTTCCTCCACCCATGTGATTCTTCCCTGCCAGCTGCTGTGCTGTCTCTGTTCCACTCTGATTATGAATGTTCCTTTATCACCATTATTCTTTAACATGTCTTCATCGCTCAACTTTCTTGTCATATTCATTCTCTGTGTCTTTTCGCGTTTTACAAAATAATGACTTTCTGTCCCCGGGAACGGATAACCAAGCCCGTCGAAAAATCCATCGATTGCAAATATTGCTTCCATCATTCCATTAAAACGAATTGGTTCCGTCTGATATCTATGATATATACGTCCTTTGATTCTCTCATTCTGATAATAGTCGATGCAGAGAACAATTCCCCATGGTGTCCCGATATAATTCTGTGAACTACTCATTTTCATGGTCTCCTTTCCCATCTCTAGGTAGACTCTCCTACTCTGAGAATATTGTAGCAAACACTATGACAAAGAAACCGTCTAAAGTTTTAAAAAAGCAGGTGTTTTTTCTTGTTTTTCTTAGACTTTTACAGACTGTTGTACAGATCCAACTGTTTTGTCTATATTATAACAAAGTATCTGTTTTGCTTATATATCACATGCTAAACAGACTGTTTTAACGGCTAAATAGTTCTTTATATGTCGAAAAAAGACTTTTAAGATTGCTCCTAAAAGTCTTTTTCATATACCACACTATTCACATAATACCTGACACCTGTTCTTTGCCGGTCTGTCAGGAATTTATAATTAATTCTCTTCTGGATCACGTTACAATCTTCTCTTGTTGTATTGATCAGAAGTACCAGATACTGTCCTTTACTGTAATGATTTACAATATCACTGTTCCGTATGGAAGTGCAGATTGCTTCTTCGAGGCGCTTTGCCATTCCTTCCAGCTGTGCGCCTTCCTTCATCGGTCTTCCTTTACTGTCCACGATCGTGCACAACATAAGATAGATAGACTGTCCGCTCCGCTCCAGCATCCTTACCAGATGATGATAGATTCCTCTGAACGTCGGATAACTGCACAGATATGCGCCCTTGCGGTCTCCCTTTTCTTCCAGGTTATTCTGGATATTATCAAGTACTTCGTAAGAATGCATTACCTGATTACCCAGCTGGTTCAGTGAATCCAGGAGACGCTTGGATGGCTTCAGTCCGCGTTCTTCAAAGTATCTCTCTGCCGTATCTGCATACAGATTGGTTGCTTCCTCATATCTTCCAAGTGCGACCATTGCCTCCATGGTCAGTGCTTCCCATTCGGAAAATGGTTCGATATTTGATGCATACTTTCCAAGGAATTCCATCTGTGTGTAATTCTGTTCTTCGCGGTATATCTTCGCCGCTTCTTCTACGCATTCCTGGAACATATCTTCATACCGTCTTGCTTCGATTGCAACCCAGATAACGCTCTGTCTCGTTGTAAGGAATTCACCGGTATAAATCTCGAATATCTTTTCCAGATTTTTTATCTTTTTATCTGGATCTTTTTCATTCTGTATTTTTTTATATAAGCGGTCGAATTCTGATGCGTCTTCCTGGACTTTGATCTCATTATTCCAGTAGACGACACCATTTCTGATCTCTATATAATTTACATCCGGAAGTCCTGCTCTTTGCAGACGCTTCTTGGCATTATAGATAACGCTTTGAAGCGCATGATGTACATTCTCGACTTCTCTTTCTCCAAATAGTTCCTGTTCGAGGCGTTCTCTGGCGACTCCCTTTTTTCTTTCGTGGATCAGCAGCTGCATCATGGATGCGAACTGCGTCTCTCCGACTTTTCTGCCGAACAGGGATTTTCCGTCGTACATCATGGAAAAACTGCCAAATGTCTTTACCTGTAACATTTTTTCTTTCATTTTATCAAAATCCTTTTATACATTTTCATTGATCGTATTCTGAATTCTTTCTCTTACCAATGCTGCGATTTCTGTTGTCTTCATGTCTTTATATTCTTCGTAAAGAAGCGGCTTTAGAAAGTGCACCTGTACAGTCACTTGCTCCGTCGTCTTAGAATCGAAAGGTACGAAACAGTTGATCAGTGCTACCGGAATGATCGGGCATTTTGCCCTGGTTGCTGCTTTGAAGCTTCCGCCCTTGAACTCTTGTACCTGATTGCCCTGTCTGGACCGTGTTCCTTCCGGGAAGATCAGGAAGTTCTTACCGTTCTTTACGTCATTACTGACATTTACGATCACCTGAAGGGACTGACGCACATCTTCACGGTCGATCATATACGCCTTCATGCATGCGAATACCTGCTTGAGGAATGGCACATTAGCCACTTCTTTTTTGGCGACTACCGAGAATGGGCATGGACATGCTTCCATAATGGCAAGCACGTCGTAGAGTCCCTGATGATTGGGATAGAACATGAACCCGTTCTGTTCCGGGATGTTCTCCTGTCCGTGTACCTCGATGTTGATATTACCGGATGTATTCGCACGGTGATCGATATATTTTAATAATTTATAGTGTTCTTCTTCCGTATATTTGTCTACGTGTCTGGCATGATAGCATAACTTATACCAGTACACCGGCACTAAGAAAATATTTCTGAGCACCATCAGAAGGATTCTTCTCATATCTTTGCATACTCCTTGATCGCAGTTTCGTACAGGTTATTACCTTCGCTGTCGATAACTACGATGACCGGAAGATTCTCTACCTGTAATTTACGGATTGCTTCTGTTCCAAGATCTTCGTATGCGATGACTTCTGATGACTTGATACACTTGGATAATAATGCTCCGGCTCCGCCGATCGCTGCAAAATATACGCAGCCATTGCGTACTACCGCATCAATGACTGCCTGGCTTCTCCTGCCTTTTCCGATCATTGCAGTCTGTCCCAAGTCTAACAGACGCGGGGCGTATTTGTCCATACGGCTTGCTGTTGTCGGACCGGCCGATCCGATTGGACGGCCTTCTCTTGCCGGTGATGGCCCCATGTAATAGATTGCCTGATTTCTGATATCGATCGGCAGTTCTTCTCCGCGGTCTAATGCTTCATCCATGCGCTTATGTGCCGCATCTCTTGCGGTGTAAATGGTTCCTGTGATATATACATAGTCTCCTGCATGGAGAGACTTTGCTGTTTCTTTTGTAATTGGTGCTGTGATATGTTTTTCCATGATGTCTACACCTCCCTGATGATATGACGGTTCACGTGGCAGCAGATATTGATTGCAACCGGAAGTCCGGCAATGTGTGTCGGATATGTATTGACATTCACTGCAAGTGCTGTTGTTGTTCCGCCAAGTCCGCCAGGTCCGATGCCAAGCTTGTTGATAGTCTCTAGCATCTCTTCTTCGAGATCTTTTACCCATGGAATATCGGAATGTGATCCTGCTTCTCTTGTCAGTGCCTCTTTGGCCATCAGTGCACATTTCTCAAATGTACCTCCGATGCCGACACCGACTACCATAGGCGGACAGGCATTCGGTCCTGCATCTCTTACTGCTGTAAGGATTGCATTCTTCACGCCTTCGATTCCATCTGCCGGTTTCAGCATGAATACACGGCTCATATTCTCACTTCCGAATCCTTTTGGTGCGACTTTGATCTCTACTTTGTCACCCGGCACAATGCTGTAATGGATGACTGCCGGAGTGTTGTCTTTCGTATTTTCACGGATGATCGGATCTCCTACAACGGATTTTCTTAAGTATCCTTCTACATAGCCCTGTCGAACTCCTTCGTTGATGGCATCTTCTAAGCTGCCCCCTTCGAAGTGTACCTCCTGACCGATCTTCATGAATACAACTGCCATGCCTGTGTCCTGACAGATTGGAATCATGTCTTCTGCTGCAATCTTTAAGTTATCCTGCAGCTGCTCCAGAATCTGGCGTCCGAGTGGTGCTTCTTCCGTCTCCAATGCGTGTTTCATCGCCTTGTCCATATCGTCTGCAAGGAAATGATTCGCTTTTATACACATCTCTTTAATATTTTCTGTAATCGTGTTTACATTAATTGTTCTCATCTATATCCTCCGTCCATAACTAAAAAAGCCCTGTCTCTTTTTCATTTTACCCTGTCCCCATACGATATACAAGTTCTTTTCGCTGTGATATAATGAATTTAATACATTTTTAGGAGGGGTTGAAATGACAACAAATGTAGATTTAGAGAAACTTCAAAAGGATGCCGTTGACATCTTTAATCAAGGATTCGCCTGTTCAGAATCTGTGATCTATGCGATCAAGAATAATTTTGAACTGGATATGTCTGATGATGCGATCGCCATGAGTTCTGGTTTTCCATGGGGACTTGGCGGAGGCGGATGTATCTGCGGCGCACTCGCCGGAGCGACTATGTGCATCGGATATTTCTTCGGACGTAAGACGCCCGGCGATCCTAAAGTAAATCGCTGTTTCAGGCTTTCGAATGAGATTCACGATTTCTTCAAGGAGTACTGCGGTGCAACATGCTGTCGTGTACTCACGAAAGGTAAAGAGAAGAATTCTCCGGAACGTAAAGCACAGTGTACAGACTTTGTAGCAGCCACTGTGAAAAAGACTGCTGAGATTATTCTCCGTGAGCTGGCTATTGATGAGGCAGAAAAATAATCAGCTAACCGAAAAGGCGTGGATGAAACTCCACGCCTTTTCTTATATATCTCTTTTGCATTCCGCAGCTTTATTCTTCTGTCTCCACTTCTGTATCTACTGTCTCAGCATTTTCTGTACTTTCTTCCGGCTCTACCAGATCTTCTTCTGATTCATCACCTTTTCGTACTTTTGCGATACATGCAACCTTATCTCCTTCCGGCAGGTTGATCAGTTTCACTCCGGATGTTACTCTTCCAAGCTCTGAGATTCCATCACACTTCATACGGATGATGATTCCTTCTGTGTTGATGATCATGATCTCATTGTCTTCGTCTACAGCTTTTACGCCTACGACATTACCGGTCTTTTCTGTGATCTTATAGCACTTCACACCTTTACCGCCACGGTTCTGGGCTGTAAATTCATCGATGGAAGTACGTTTACCCATACCGTATTCAGATACGATCAGCAGGTCTTTTCCCTGTGAATCAATCTGCATTCCGATGACTTCATCCCGGTCTACCAGATTCATACCACGGACACCCATGGATGTTCTTCCGGTTGGACGTACATCACTTTCATTAAATCTGATACACTGACCATATTTTGTAACCATGAATACATCATGATCGCTGTCTGTATATTTTACTTCGATCAATTCATCTTCTTCACGGAGTGTGATTGCTGCAAGTCCTGTCTTTCTGACATTGGCATACTCTTTGATCGGTGTCTTCTTAATGAGACCTTTCTTCGTTGCCATCAGCAGATACTCGTCATCGTTATATTTTTCAATCGGGATTACCGCACTGATCTTCTCTCCCGGCATTAACTGCAGCAGGTTGACGATTGCAGTTCCTCTTGAAGTTCTGCTCGCTTCCGGAATCTCGTAAGCTTTCATGCGGTATACACGTCCGGTGTTCGTAAAGAACATCAGATAATGGTGTGTATTGGTCATGAAGAGTTCTTCTACGTAGTCTTCATCCAGCTTCTGCATTCCCTTGATTCCCTTACCGCCACGGTTCTGGGCTTTGAATGTATCGTGAGACATTCTCTTGATATATCCAAGCTTCGTCATGGTGATGACAACATCTTCTCTCGGGATCAGATCCTCCATGGAAATGTCAAATTCATCAAATCCGATGGATGTTCTTCTTTCATCACCGTATTTATCACGGATTACAAGGATCTCTTCTTTGATCACACCAAGTAATAACTTTCTGTCCGCAAGAATCGCACGTAAATGCTCAATCTGCTCCATCAATGCTTTGTATTCTGCTTCGAGTTTCTCTCTTTCCAGACCTGTCAGAGCACGCAGTCTCATATCTACGATAGCCTGTGACTGTACGTCTGTCAGTCCGAATCTCTCCATCAATTCTGATTTGGCGATCTGAACTGTCTGGGAGCCTCTGATGATCTTGATCACTTCATCGATGTTATCTAATGCGATCAGTAATCCCTGTAAAATGTGTGCTCGTTCTTCAGCTTTATTTAACTCATACTGTGTACGGCGTGTGACTACTTCTTCCTGGTGTTTCAGGTAGTAGTTCAACATCTCCATCAGGTTCATTACTTTCGGTTCATTGCCGACTAACGCCAGCATGATCACACCGAATGTATCCTGCAGCTGTGTATGTTTGTATAACTGGTTCAGAATGACATTAGCATTGGCATCTCTTCGAAGTTCAATGACTACACGCATTCCTTCACGGCTTGACTGGTCACTTAAATCTGTGATTCCGTCAATCTTCTTATCACGTACCAGTTCTGCAATCTTCTCGATCAGTCTTGCTTTATTAACCATATACGGCAGCTCGCTTACGATGATACGGCTCTTACCATTCGGCATTGTCTCAATATCTGTGACTGCACGCACGCGGATCTTGCCGCGTCCGGTTCTGTAAGCCTCTTCGATTCCTCTGGTTCCAAGGATCATACCACCTGTCGGGAAGTCTGGTCCTTTGATGATCTTTAAGATCTCTTCGATCGTTGTCTCTTCTTTGTCCTCAATCTGGTCATCGATGATCTGTACGACCGCATTGATGACTTCGCGCAGGTTGTGCGGCGGAATATTTGTCGCCATACCTACTGCGATACCTGAAGTACCATTGACCAGCAGGTTCGGGAATCTTGACGGCAGAACGGTAGGTTCTTTCTCCGTCTCATCAAAGTTCGGAATGAAATCAACGGTATTTTTATTGATATCCGCTGTTAATTCCATGGAAATCTTACTCAGTCTTGCCTCTGTGTATCGCATGGCGGCTGCACCGTCACCGTCCACAGAACCAAAGTTACCATGTCCGTCTACCAGCGGGTATCTGGTAGACCATTCCTGTGCCATATTAACTAATGCACCATAGATAGAACTGTCACCATGCGGGTGATATTTACCCATTGTATCACCGACGATACGGGCACATTTTCTGTGCGGTTTGTCGGGACCATTGTTCAGTTCGATCATAGAGTACATGATTCTTCGCTGTACCGGTTTTAAACCATCTCTTACATCCGGAAGTGCACGGGACGCAATAACACTCATCGCGTAGTCGATATAAGAGGTTTCCATTGTCTGTTTCAGATCCACTTCGTGGACTTTGTCAAATATATTGTCTTCCATCAATCTCTCAGAGATTTAATTATCTCTGCTCCTCCTTTCTTCTACACGCCTGTATTATACATCCAGATTCTTAACATATTTTGCATTCTCAACGATGAACTCACGTCTTGGCTCAACCTTGTCACCCATCAGTGTCGTGAATGTAAGATCCAGTTCACTTGTCGTCTCATCGTCCATAGTTACACGTAACAGGATACGGTGTTCCGGATCCATGGTTGTCTCCCAGAGCTGTTCTGCATCCATCTCTCCAAGACCTTTGTAACGCTGGATCTTATTGTTACCGTCACGTCCTACTTCGTCAATAATCTTACTCAGTTCTTCATCGCTGTATGCATACCATACTTTCTTGTTTTTCTCAAGCTTATAAAGCGGCGGTTGTGCCAGATATACATATCCCTGCTTGATAAGATCCGGCATGAAACGGTAAATGAATGTCAGAAGCAGTGTACTGATATGTGCACCGTCCACATCGGCATCGGTCATGA
>ERZ808240.2214-NODE-2214-length-21971-cov-5.561097_pt1 | contig 21971 bp, 20 predicted proteins | sample MGYA00521084_ERZ808240 | MGnify/ENA primary metagenome ERZ808240 (study PRJEB31516, sample SAMN03275571) | gut metagenome | biome: mammalia-associated habitat; material: feces | host: Papio cynocephalus | place: Kenya | collected 2012-08-06 ...
ATGCAAAATATGCAGTTCATTTTGGTGCCGAAGCACTTTCTACTATCAATAAAAATGATGAGGTTCAACTTGGCAAAAATGAAAAACATACCTTCACTTGTGAGGCAGAAGGCGAAAAATATTTCCAACTTGCAATGAACGGATCAAAAAATGGGCAGATTGTTGAAATTGCTATCGTTTACGACTCCGCAAAATAAATTTGCCTATTAATTCGAAAAACCTGGGTTTGAAAGAATCTGGGTTTTTCTTTTTGCTTATTAACGCATTCCCTTGCATTTTTCTTCTCTCTTGGTATAACTAAATCAACATGGAAAATAAACCGTCGATCTCCCGTTTAAGGAGAATTAAGTCAGCATTAGAGAAAAAGCAGAAGAAGTACGTTACTTTGGATATGCTTTCGAGATATGTTGGGCTTTATTCGGATGTCGTTGCCAACGAGCTTGTTTATTTTGAACCGATGGTGAAGATGGACACCTCTATGAATATGATGGATATCCTTCCTTTGGTTCAAGAATATTTAGGGAAGATAGACGAAGAAAACAAAGAAAAACGGGAAAAGAAACCTAGACGCCAAGCAGTACGTAAAAAAGAACTCCTTAAATATTCTTCCATCGGAGATTTCGTTTATCAGAAAATGGCGGGTCCTGGAGGGCTTATCGCACCCTCTTCCAATTTAAACGATCATGATCTTCATGTTTTGGAACTTTTGGTGAAACAAGAAATCTCCAAAAGGAAAAAGAGGAAAAAATAAATCAAATCTAATGTGTCTAACTCTAAGATAATCGGTATAACGCTATGCCGATTTTTGTTTTTAAACACAAGAAAAAATATAAGCATTAATCCATTCTTTTCGGCCATGAAGTTGTAGTTACAGAGAAAATATTGGTAAGTGCGAAAAGTTAGGGGAAACTAACAGCAAATCGAATAGAACCCCCTTTAGGGGGTTTCTTGAGGAAATCCCTTTGTCTAGAGGAAAGAAAAATCCTATACTTAAATCGTATAAGGAGATGTTTTTTAGAAATGTCTGAAATAAAGAAAACCTTTAAATCGGTTGACGGAAATACCGCTGCGTCAATCGAAAGCTATTACTTCACCGAAGTAGCAGCTATTTACCCAATCACCCCATCCTCGCCAATGGCTGAAAATGTGGATGTCATGGCTTCTAAGGGCGAAAAGAACTTCTTTGGCTCCACAGTTAAAGTGGTGGAAATGCAATCCGAAGCAGGCGCTTCTGGCGCCGTGCATGGAGCTTTACAGGGTGGAGCTTTGGCAACCACGTATACCGCTTCCCAAGGTTTGCTTTTGATGATTCCAAACCTTTATAAGTGGTGTGGTGAGCTCTTACCAGCCGTTCTTCATGTCTCTGCTCGTTCCTTAGCGACCCGTGCTCTCTCCATCTTTGGCGATCAAGCTGATATCTATGCTTGCCGTCAGACTGGCGTTACCATGATTTGCTCTGGCTCCGTCCAAGAAATTGCCGATCTTGCTCCGGTTGCTCACTTGGTGGCGATTGATGCCTCTACTCCAGTGATGCACTTCTTTGATGGCTTCCGCACCTCTCACGAAGTTCAACACGTTGAGTTCGTTGATAAAGAGGAATGGAAGAAGCTTCTTCCTATGGATAAAGTCGAGGCTTTCCGTGCCCGTGCTTTAAACCCACACACTCATCCAGTCACACGCGGCGGTGCTGAAAACGATGATATCTATTTCCAAGCACGTGAAGCACAAAATGCTCATTGGGACAATATTCTTCCAGTCGTCGAGAAATATTTTGCCGAAGCCACCCGTTTAACTGGCAGAACCTATGCGCCATTTGTCTATTATGGCGATCCGAATGCGGACCGTATCATCATCGCCATGGGTTCCGTTACTGAAACGGCATCCGAAGTGGTTGACGCATTGAATGCTCAAGGCGAACACGTCGGTCTTGTTAAGGTTCATCTTTACCGCCCATTCTCCGCGGAGTCCTTATCCAAAGTCATTCCTGCTTCCGTTAAGAAGATCGCTGTTTTGGATAGAACCAAAGAAAACGGATCCGAAGGAGAGCCTCTCTATTTGGATGTTGTATCCGCAATGTTCAAACTCGGTCGCCACTTTGATCAGATCATCGGCGGACGTTATGGGCTTTCTAGCAAAGATACCCAACCAAAAGACGTTAAGTCTGTCTATGACTTCCTTAACGCTAAGAAGAACTGGACTGGATTCACCGTCGGAATCACCGATGATGTGACCCATCTTTCTATCCCGGTTGATCAAGATTTCAAGATTCCTGCCTACTACACTTCCTGCTTGTTCTATGGTTTAGGAAGCGATGGCACGGTCTCTGCTAATAAATCCTCCGTTAAGATCATCGGCGATGCGACTGGACAATATGCTCAGGCTTATTTCCAATATGATTCCCGCAAATCCGGCGGAACCACACGTTCTCACTTACGTTTTGGCAAGACTCCGATCCGTTCTGAATATTATGTCAAGAATGCTGATTTCATCTCTTGTTCCCTTGATACCTATATCTTGAAATATGACATCATTGCGAACCTCAAAGATGGCGGAACTTTCTTACTTAACACCAACATGAGTGATGAAGAACTCGCAAAGGCCATGCCAAACCGTATGAAACACCTTTTGGCGGAAAAGCATGCTAAGTTCTACGCTATTGACGCAAACAAACTTGCTGAAGAGTGCCATATGGGACGTCATACCAACACCACCTTGCAAGCAGCCTTCTTTAAGCTTAATCCACAAATCATGCCTTATGAGCAAGCTGAGGAATGGATGAAGAAATTCGTTAAGAAGACCTATGAAAGAAAAGGCATGGACATCGTTCAGAATAACTACGATGCCATTGATGCTGGCCCAGCGGGGCTTCGTGAAGTGAAAGTTGACCCAGAATGGATCAAGCTTCCTACCACCAAAGTCTTAGAAGACACTGGCGATACCTATTACGACGAATATGTTGGAACCATTGACCGTCTTGATGGCGATGAGCTTCCAACTTCCGAATTCCTTAAATACGAACTTGCCGATGGCACCATGGAAGAAAACATCGTCTTCCGTCAGAAGAGAGCCATCGCCGATCGCGTTCCGGTTTGGAATCCGCAATACTGTATCGAATGTAACCAATGCGCCTTTGTTTGCCCTCACGCAACCATCCGCCCATATCTCTTAAATGAAGAAGAACTTGCTAAAGCCCCAGAGATGATTAAGAACTCCGTGAAGCCAGTCACAGGTTCCCCTAAAGCGGCCAACCTTAAATACCGCATTACCATTGCGACTGAAAACTGCGTTGGATGCGGACTCTGCGTTTCTGAATGTATGGCTAACCAAACCGCTAAGAAACTTGGCAATGACCATATGGCTCTTCTCATGAAAGACGCCAAAGCGGAATTCGGCGAGCAAATCGCGGCTGATTACTGCTACTATAACGTTTCTAGCAAAACGGACATCTTCCCACTTACCACAGTGAAAGGCGTTGGATTCTTACGCCCATATATGGAAGTTTCCGGTGCTTGCGCCGGATGCGGAGAAGCTCCTTACTATCGTTTGCTCTCTCAATTATTCGGACATGACTTATTGATTGCTAACGCGACGGGATGCTCTTCCATCTATTGCGGATCTACCCCACTTACCCCATTTATCAAAGATAAGAATGGCGAAGGCGTTGCCTGGGCTAATTCCTTATTCGAAGATAATGCGGAATATGGATTTGGCATGAGAATCGCGACCGACTACAAGATGTCGCAAATCACGCGCATCTTAAGCGCTGCTTTAGCGGATGAAACCGTGGAAGATGCTCTTAAAGACGCTGCCAATAAGTATCTTGCCGCTCTTGCTAACAAAGATAGAGAAGCAGAACGCGCTATCGTCCCAACTCTTGAAAAAGAAGTGGATGCTTCTAAGAACGAAGACGTCAAAGAACTTAAGAACTATTATCGCGATCTTGTCGAGAAATCCGTTTGGATTATCGGTGGTGATGGATGGTCTTATGATATCGGTTACGGAGGATTGGACCATGTTCTTGCGAATGAAGCAGACGTGAACGTTCTTGTTCTCGATACCGAAGTTTATTCCAACACTGGTGGACAAGCTTCTAAATCCTCTCAGACTGGTTCTATTAACAAATTCACCGCTTCTGGCAAGAAAGAAGCCAAGAAGAACCTTGCTTTAATGGCTATGTCTTATGGGCATGTCTATGTCGCTCAAATCGCTTTAGGCGCTAACCCAATGAAAGCCATTCAAGCCTTAAAGGATGCGGAATCCTATAATGGCCCATCTCTTGTGATTTGCTATTGCCCATGCTTGGAGCAACATATCAAAGGCGGTCTTGTCAATTCCATCCAGGAAGAGAAGAAAGCCGTCGAATGCGGTTACTTCACTTGCTTCCGCTATGACCCAAGACTCGTTGCCGAAGGCAAAGCGGGACTTACGATCGATTGCAAGGAACCTGACTGGAGCAAGTTCAGAGATTTCTTAATGCTCGAAACGAGATTCTCTCAACTTCCGGTTATTAACCCAGAACATTCGGAAGAACTCCTGACGAAGTGCGAGAAATACGCAAAAGATCGTTGGGAAGCCATCAAGAAGTTCGGATTATAATCTCTTCCAAACAAAATAGCCCTCTCCGTTCTTGGAGAGGGCTTTTCTTATAAAGGCTTCACTCTTCTAAGAGCCAGAGGGGCTTTACCTTGAAATGATGTTTTTGGATAGGCAAAGATTCGTCGAAATCCAATTCATAGGCATTTAGATACATCCTTTTTGCTGGGGTATGAGAGTATTTCAAATCACCGAGCAGATGAAAACCGAGTGAAGCAATAGCCATTCTAATTTGAGCTCTTCTTCCGGTTTCGATGGAAACATCGAGAACGGTGCCGATTTGAATTTGATTTCCGCTCTTTAGATGAGTGATTGCTTCCTTCCCGTTTATAGGGTCAAGAAACACCTTGCCGCCTTTACCATTGCTCCCTAGCTTTTGCTTAACGTCAAAATGAAGGTTAGGGGCGATCCTCTCTTCGATTACGGCTTCATAAAGGCGTTTGACACGATGCATCTCAAATTCTTTTTGAAGCATTCTTTTCAAATCTTCTCTCTTAGCAAAAAGCATAATTCCCGATGTCTCATAATCCAATCTATGTACGATAAAAGGCCTTTCGCCTTTTTTCGATAAATATTCATGGATGTAGTGGTATAAGTTATGGGAATAAGTACGCTTATCATTGGTGCGGATGCTGAAAACATTTCTTTCTTTATAGGCAACAATGATCTTATCGTCCTCATAAATAATGGTGAAAGGAACCTGTTTTTTCATTCCATAATTATAAATGCTATCAAGAAGACTACATTAAAAACATAAAGAAAAAAACTGAAAAATATTCATTGAAATGCACCCGAAAATATGTAATTTGATTTAAAAAGGGGGAGCATAATGTTAAATGTTCTAGCTGTAGCGTTTCTTTCATTTTCGTTACTAAATCAAACAAATCCAAAAATGACTGGTGAAAATCCTAAGGACAATGATATTTTGTCTTTAGGGACAGGTGGTTCTTCAAAAGCTCCTGACAATTACAGTCATGTTTGCTGATGGAGGGTTACTAAAATGAACAATAAAATCATTAAAAACAGTTTGTTGGCTTTGCTAAGCGCTATATTCTTAGGATCATGTTCACAAGGAGAGGTTGCAAATTTAGACGATTATGAGATTAAAGAAGGTGAAACAAAAACGGCTCAGTTGGTAACCTATCTTGATACTCCAACGAATATAGACGTATTGAAGCCTCGTTTTACGATGCCTAGCTGGCATTATGAAGATGGTGCACTCTTCTTTAATGATTGGAATGCCTTTAGTAAGGAAGAAACTGCTTTATTTGCCAAAAAATACGGGTATTCGCTTGATTTGTATGATGATTACACGAGATGTTCCGGCTCTAACTTACTTTCTTATAATCGTCATGAAGACTCCGCGCCAGGGCCAAGTTACGAACTTGTGACCGATAAAATAACGGGAACGGTGGTAGTGCCTGCTCTAATCGGAGATTTAAAAGAATACAAAGTAACCTCTAAATCAGATGAAAACAAAAGCTTCACCGTGTATGCTTCCGTCTCTCCTTTGACGGTGAGTGTTTGGACGGTTAAATAAGTGTTTTCAAGATTTGCCTCTCTTCAATGAGAGGCTTTTTCTTTTATAATGTTGCCATGGAAGAAAGCTTGCATGCAAGATTGAAGGCAAAAATGAAAGAAAGAGGTCTTTCTCAGCGACAGCTTTCTTTGAAAACAGGAATTTCCAAAGCGGCTATATGCAAATACGTTTCAGGAGCAAGGACTCCCCATATTGAAATCATCGGAAAGATTGCTGAAGTTTTAGGGGTTACCTCCGATTATCTTCTGGGGATTGAAAAGAAAAGCGAGCCATACGAAAAGATCGCGGACTGCATCAAAGAGAATAAAGCCTCTTTGACTTCAGAAGAAAAAATGTCTTTAATTTTACTTATAAGTGAAAAATAAGGGGGACATATATGAAAATAACCAATATTGACCTTTACAAGTACTTCAACTGGCCTAAGCCGAATAAAGCCGCAAAAGGGATCCTCCATGGGATTTTCTTTGACAAAGAAACCGATGGAGATTCCGAAATCAACAAGAAACGGATCCGCCCAATGATGCTTATCTTCCCAGGCGGTTGTTATGCGTTTGTTTCTCAAAGAGAGGCGACCCCTGTATGTGTTTCCTTTTTGAAATACGGATTCAATTGTTTCTATTTAGAATATTCAACCGCGCCAAAGAATCGTTATCCAACCATGCTTATTGAAGCTATGATGGCTTTAACCTATCTTTATAAAAAAGCGAAGGATTTTCATTCCGACCCAAACAAGATTACCCTATGCGGTTTTTCAGCAGGTGGGCATTTAGCCGGCATGCTATGTTCCTTGCAGAAAGAAGAAAGGGAGCTTTTTTATCCGCTCGATAAGTGTGGCGCCCATGCGAAAGCCGCAATTTTCTCTTATCCCGCTTTGACGGAAGAGAAGAACGCGGGGACTCTCAAAAATCTTCTTGGGAATGATTATCCAAACAAAGCCTCTTTCTCCATCATCAACAGAGCGAAAGAAGACTTCTTGCCATCCTTTATATGGGCGACCGAAGAAGATGATTGCGTAAACCCGCACACCAATGCGGAGGCCCTTAAAAAGAAACTGGATTCGTACCATATTCCCAACCAATTCGTTTTGTATCCCAAAGGGAATCACGGCCTTTCTACATGCGACATCAACACCCAAACTTCCAAGAACGCCTATGGCGAATTATCAAATGAAGTTGGCACTTGGGTTAAGAAAGCCAATGATTTCTTGCTTCAAATTGGAGCGGGCTTAGACGACAAAAAATAAAAACCTCCGATTAATCGGAGGTTTTTCGTTCTTTTGGTCGGAACGATGGGATTTGAACCCATGACCCCTTGGTCCCTAACCAAGTGCACTACCAAGCTGTGCTACGTCCCGAGCGTTTTCTATTATATCCATTTGTTGCCTTTTTGGCATTGAAAAAAAGCGCGAAGATGGAAAATGTCGGCGAAGCTTTTCGTTTTCTCGGTTTATAAAAAGCGTACTTAATGAATTGAAAAAACATTTAGAATATAATTCTAACGTTATGGACAGCAGAAAATACATTATCGTTAAAGGCGCAAGAGAAAATAACCTTAAAAACATCGATGTCACCATCCCAAAAGAAACGCTGACGGTCTTCACTGGCTTAAGCGGTTCAGGAAAATCCACATTGGCTTTCGACACGATTTATGCGGAAGGGCAAAGAAGATACGTCGAATCTCTTTCCCCATATGCTCGTCAATTCCTTGGCGGAATCGATAAACCAGACGTGGATTCTATCGATGGCCTTTCTCCGGCCATTTCCATCGATCAAAAGACAACTTCCCACAATCCTCGTTCCACGGTTGGAACCGTTACGGAGATTTACGATTATCTTCGTCTTTTATACGGCCGAATCGGCATTCCTTATTGCCCGGAGCATCATATTCCGATTATTGCTTTTTCGCCTGCTAAAATGACGGATATGGCGCTTGCTTATCCTGAAGGAAGCAAACTTCAAATCCTTGCGCCGGTAGTCAAGCATGAAAAAGGATGGCATAAAGACGTTATTGAAAACATTAAGAAAGCAGGATTCGCCCGCGTTCGTGTTGATGGAAGCTTTCTTCTTGTCGAAGAAGTCAAAGAGCTGGACAAAAACAAAAGGCACGACATTGATATCGTTATCGACCGTTTGGTTGTTCGCGACGATATTCGCTCGCGTGTCGCGGAAGATATCGATCTTGCTCTGAATTATGGACATGGCTATGTAATTCTCTATACCGAGAATGGCGAAAAACTCATCTCTAGCAATCATACTTGCCCAATATGCGGCTTTTCCGTCCCTAAACTTGAACCGCGTTTGTTTTCTTTCAACGCTCCACAGGGATCTTGCCCGACTTGCCATGGGTTAGGCATATCCCGTTCTGTAAGCGAGGATTTGTTGGTTCCCAATCCGAATAAGAGCATCTCTCAAGGCGCTATCCGCTATTTTAAAAACACAGTCAACACGACCAATTTGGAATGGCAAGAATTCAAATATCTCTTAGATGCCTACAAGATACCTTTGGATGTCCCATATAAAAATTTGACGGCGAAACAGAAACAAATATTGCTGTATGGGTCCGATAAACCATTAGACCATACGTTAACCAGCGCCAGTGGAAACGTCACTCACAAGCGAGGGTTTGTCGAAGGGATTAAAACCTTTATCGAAAGAAGATACCGCGAATCCACATCAAAATGGATGTTGCCTTTTTACGAATCCTTTATGAAAGACACTGTTTGCGAGACTTGCCATGGAGCTCGCTTAAGCAAAGAGGCCCTTTCTGTTTTGGTGAATGGGTTGAATATCTATCAGGTTACGCAATTGACGATTGATAAATTGATTCTTTGGATCGAAGATACGCGCGATAAGCTCAACGCGAATGAGCTGGCTATTGCGCGCCTCGTTTTGCAAGAGATCGAGAACCGCGCTCAGTTTTTAGCTGACGTCGGAATTGATTATTTGACATTGGACCGTTTGGCGATGACTCTTTCCGGCGGAGAGGCTCAACGCATTCGTCTGGCTACCCAAATTGGTTCAAAGCTATCTGGCGTTCTCTACGTTTTAGATGAGCCTTCTATTGGACTTCACCAGAGGGACAATGACAAACTCATACGCACGATGAAAGAAATGAGGGATTTGGGAAATACCCTTATTGTTGTGGAACATGATGAAGATACGATGCGTCAAGCCGACTATCTTGTGGATATTGGCCCAGGAGCAGGGGTGCATGGCGGAGAAGTGGTTGCTGCCGGAACCCCAAAAGAGGTCATGGAGAATCCATCTTCCATAACAGGAGACTATCTCGCGGGAAGGAAATTCATCCCGATTCCAAAAAACAGAAGAAAAGGCAATGGAAAAAAGATTTCCTTGAAAGGATGCTCTTGTCATAACTTAAAGAACATCGACGTGGATTTCCCTTTAGGCAAGCTCATTCTTGTTACCGGCGTCTCCGGTTCAGGAAAATCCTCGCTTATCAATGAGACCTTGGAAAGGATTTTGGCTAAAAAAATCAACAAAGAGGATTGCACCCCAGGCCCATATAAGAGCATTTCCGGTTTGCAATATGTGGATAAAGTCGTCAACGTTGACCAGCAGCCTATTGGCCGAACCCCTCGTTCCAACCCAGCGACCTATATCAAATTATTCGATGATATTCGCGCTCTTTTTGCCGAAACGAATGAAGCTAAAGAGAGAGGATTTGATAAAGGGAGATTCTCTTTCAATGTTCCTGGAGGGCGATGTGAGAAATGCCAAGGAGCAGGGGTCACTTGCGTTTCAATGAATTTCTTGCCCGATGTTTATGTGAAATGCGATGAATGCGATGGCAAGCGCTATAACCAAGAAACTCTTTCTTGCTACTACAAAGGCAAAAATATCTATGATGTTTTGGAAATGCGCGTGGAAGAAGCCATGCATTTCTTCGAAAACCGTCCGATTGTTTATCGAAGGATTAAAGCGTTAAATGATGTGGGTCTTGGCTATATTAAGCTTGGACAGCCCGCTACAACCTTATCAGGAGGGGAAGCTCAACGTGTCAAATTAGCTAACGAACTTCAAAAACGCCCGACCGGGAAAACCGTTTATATTCTTGATGAGCCGACCACGGGACTTCATACAGACGATGTCAAACGCTTGATCCATGTTTTGGAGAATCTTGTCGATCATGGGGATACGGTTATTGTAATTGAGCATAACCTCGATATGATTAAAGTGGCTGATTACATCATCGATATCGGTCCAGAAGGCGGATATCGTGGCGGGAATGTCGTTGCAAGAGGAACTCCCGAAGAAGTCGCTGAGAATCCCAACAGCTACACTGGGAAATACCTTAAGCCATTGCTTGAAAAAGCAAAAAAGAACAACCAATACGAATAAGGAGAACCATTCATGAACGCTTTCGGAATTTTTGCTCTCATCCTCGGAATTTTGCTCATTCTGGCAAGCTTTTCCTTTTTGATTAAAGATACCTATTCTTTTTGCAAAAACGCCATTCTTGTTCGTTTGGAGAAAAAGGAGGCCATACGTTACGCGATTTATGCGATCGGAAGCGCCATCGGCTTCACGCTTCTTTTCCTTTCTGCCTTCCTTCTTCACCCTGAATGGGCGAATATAACGAAACACACAACCGGCGTTTATGAAGGCGAAAGCATCAACTATGTGGGAAATTATGTTTTGACGTTGTTTGGCTCTTTCTTCTTTGGCGCCTCCCTTGCTATTTTCGTTCCTTCCTTTTGGATTCATCTTGCTAAGGAAAAATTAAACGACGTTCAAAAGAAATGGGTTCGCATTCTCTACTATGTCTCCATTCCTTTTCTCTTTTTCTCGTTCTGGATGTGGTCTGAGGGGCTTGCGAATTATCTTTATTACCCTCTTCCAAATGGCTTTGCGATTAACAATGATGGTTTCATGATTACAACCTCGGCAAATAGAGCGGAGGGCTTTCATATCGCCTTTTATGGCGTTGTCATTCTTCTTGGCGCCTTGATGTGCCTTTTCCTTTCCGATCAAAGAATGTATCGCCGTTACCATAAGCATGGCCTCCTTGAAATGATTTTCGTTGTCGCTTTCCCCGCCGGCATCATCGGAGCCCGTGTCTGGTATGTTGTTGGCAACTGGTCTAGGGAATTCGCCCATCGTGATTTCTATCATGTTTTTGAGATTTGGAACGGAGGCTTAACCATTCTAGGTGGCGCTTTCTTTGGCATCCTCGTTGGCGCATTGATGGCAAAATATTCCAAAAAAGGCTTGGATGCTAGGTGGACGGTTGATGAAGTGGTTCCGACCGTTTTGATTGGGCAAGCTATAGGGCGTTGGGGGAATTTCTTTAACAATGAAGTCTATGGCCGTGCTGTATCGGTGGATTATTTCCGTTTTCTTCCTACGTGGCTGGTTGAGCAAATGCATATCTCAACTTCTGGCTCTTCTTCTTTGACTGCCGGGCCTGGAATGATATACGTCCCCCTCTTTTTGATCGAAAGCGTTCTATCTATCATTGGGTATTTCCTCATTCAATACGTGGTTGGCCTCCTTTTGAAAAAATGGACTTCTAAAGGTGACAGGGTTGGCTGCTATTTCTTATGGTATGGCCTCGTTCGTTTTATCCTAGAGCCTTTCCGTGATAGCAATTTCAATATGGGGACGGATAATGCTTGGAGCATATGTAACTCCCTTATCTATGTTTTGCTAGGAGTGGCGATTATCGCTGCGGCCCATCTGCATGATTACTATGTGAAAAACAAAAAAGGGGATTTCTTCCCTCTTGTTTCGGCCGGTTTGCTTTTGCCTACCTTCCTTTTCCCCCTCTTGCCATCCTTAACCACCTCTTCGATGCGAGATGGCGAAGGAGAGATCCATTCTTATGGTGGCTATCAGCTTATTTCGAAAGGGGAGACCCCTCTTTTCTTGGCTGCATTCATCCTTTTGCTTGTCGCAACGCTTGTTTTCGTCGCTTCCTATTTTGTTTTGAAGAAAAGCAAGAAAGCGGGATATTATTGCCTTTTGGCGGGTGCCGCTCTTTCTTTTATTGGCACCATGCTTTATATTTTCGGAAAAAACGTAAATCATTTTGACGAAAAGCTATATGTCAATCTCTCCTATGGGTTCGTTCTTTCCGCCGCTTTCGCTTTTATGGCTCTTTCGATTGCCTTAATTTATTTGAAAGATACGAAATCTTTAGGGAAAGAGGAGGAGAAAGCCCATGCGTGAGACAAATACGGTGATTGTTGGCGCAGGTCCCGCGGGGATTACTGCCGCTTTGTATTTAAAAAGAGCGAACGCCAACTTCCTTTGGCTGGAAAAGGGCGCTCCAGGGGGGAAGCTTCTGAATATATCGGAAGTGGACAATTACCCAGGCCTTCCTCATCAAGACGGCTTTTCTTTGGCGACGAATCTTTTAAAATCCGCTTACGATGCCGGCGCAAAAATCGAAACGCTGGAAGTCGAGCGAATTCAAAAAGAAGGGGATACGTATATCGTTTCGACGAATAAAGAAAGCATACGTTGCAAAACGGTGTTGGTCGCAACCGGCTTAGCGAACCTTCCTACGATTCCCGGCGAAAAAGAATTTTTTGGCAGGGGAGTTTCTTATTGCGCAACATGCGATGGCCCTCTTTTGAAAAATAAGATAGCTGTCGTTTATGGAAATGGGGAACGCGTTCTCGAAGAGGGACTCTATTTGGCAAATATCGTGAAACGCCTTTATCTTTTATGCCCGAGTGAAACGTATCAGGGAGATGAAACGCTTTTGAAAACGCTAAAAGAAAAAGAAAACGTAACGTATTTGCCATCTTCAAGAATCCTTTCCATTCAAGGCGACTTTCGCGTAACTTCGATTCGCTATTCTTCAAAGGATAAGGAACATGCCTTAGAAACCAACATGGTGTTCCCTTTTGCTGGGGAGAGAAGCGCCATTCAATTCCTTTCCGCTTTGCCCGTCGTTATGGAAAAAGGGTATATCGTCGTAGATGATAAGAATATGAGCAGCATCCCGGGTCTTTTTGCGGCTGGGGACATCGTTAAAAAACGCTTAAGACAGGTTGTGACGGCGGCAAGTGATGGCGCTATCGCTTCTACGGGTATTCTTTCTTATCTTCATTCCCTCAAGAGAGACGCCAAATGAAAAAAAGAGAGGGAATGTCTTTTGCCGAAAAAGTGAAAGAAGAAAGCGCTCGTTCGGAAAGAGACGAAGAAGAAAAACGTTCCCTGCTCTCTTCCTTTATCCGTCTAAATGGATATCTTTCTTTAAGGGAGGGCGATGAACGTTTGGATATTTCTTCAGAGTCTTCTTCCATCGCTAAGGCGATTTACCAATATCTCCATGATCTTTATGGCGTGAATGCGCGTTTTGCCTATACGCGTTCCGCTGGTTTTTTAAAACGCATCGTCTACCATGTGCTGTTAGAGAAAGAACCGGAAGATATTCTAAATGACCTGGGGATTGACTTCTTTTCCATTGAAAATCCAAAAAACCTGGTTGTTAATCAAAAACAAATCGCCGCTTATCTAACCGGCGCCTTTCTTGCCAAAGGCTCGATCAATAGTCCGAAATCCTCCTCTTATCATTTAGAGTTTTCCTTTACGGATCCTTCTTTTGCCAAATGGATACAAAAACTTTTGACGCGTTATCCCTTTCACTCTTTTAACGCCAAAATGATTCTAAGAAGAAATCATTATGTCGTTTATTTGAAAAGAAGCGATGAAATTTCGGATTTCTTGATTCTCCTGAATGCGAAATCCTGTTGCTTAGAATTTGAAAACGTTCGAGTGGAAAGAGATTTTGCCAACGTCACAAACCGTTTGAGCAATTTGGATACGGCCAATTACGCCAAAACCCTGAAATCATCAGAGGCTCAAGTCGAGCAAATTCATTATTTTGTGAATAAACTCGGTTGGGAAGGAATCGGAAACGAGAAACTGAAAGCCTTAATGAAACTTCGTCTAGAGCATCCGGACGCTTCTTTAAATGAGCTTTCTCATCTTCTTTCTGAAGAATTGAACACGATGGTTTCCCGAAGCAATATCAATCATTTATTTCGATATTTGGCCGAGCAATATAAGTTCGCTCAAAAAGAAAACAAAAAGGAGTAAGAAGCGCGCTCCTAAACCGGAAATAGGCAATATCGATTTATCAATACCAATATCCCTTTTATTTTCCCTTTTAGCTTTGCTATAATACAGCCGCAGTTTAAAAAGGAGGACATCAAGTAACATGTCAATTAAACTAGCTATTAACGGATTCGGCAGAATCGGCCGTCTCGCGTTCCGCCGCGCTTATGAAAGTGGCGAATTTGAAGTGGTCGCCATCAACGATTTGGTTGATGCCAAAACTCTCGCTTATCTTTTAAAGTACGATTCCACACATCGTTCTTGGCACAAAGACGAAATCTCTGCTGACGAGAACAACATCATCTTCCAAGGACACAAGATTCCAGTTCTCGGCAAGAAAGATCCAAAAGAACTCGAATGGGGAAAATATGGCGTCGATATCGTCTTAGAGTGCACTGGCCGTCTTAAGAGCCACGAAGATGGTGACGTCCATCTTCATAATGGTGCCAAAGGTGTTATCATCTCTGCTCCATCTTCCTCCAAAGACATCCCTACTTATGTCTATGGCGTCAATACCGACAAATTAACCGCCGATCAAACCATCATTTCCGGCGCTTCTTGCACGACTAACTGCTTAGCTCCAGTCATGAAAGTCCTTAACGACAAATTCGGCGTTATTGGCGGAACCATGACCACCGTCCATGCTTATACCAACGATCAAAGAATTCTTGACCTTGCAGGCAATAATCTCCGTAGAGGACGTGCTGCGGCCGCTAATATCGTTCCAACCACAACCGGTGCCGCAAAAGCAATCGGAAAAGTCATTCCTGAACTCAATGGTCGCTTAAATGGCAACGCCATCCGTGTTCCAGTCACTGATGGATCCCTTTGCGATTGCACTGTTGAATTAAAGGACCAAAATGTCACCGTCGAAGAAATCAACGCCGCCATGAAGGCCGCTTCCGAAGGCGAACTCAAAGGCATCCTTGGATATAACGAAGACGAAATCGTTTCCAGCGATATCCTTGGCAACACCTATGGTTCCATCTTCGATGCAACCCTCACGATGATTGTTGAGACTCCAGAAGGAAAGAAATTCGTCAAAGTCGTCGCTTGGTACGATAACGAATACAGCTTCACTTCTCAATACGTCCGTCTTGCTGGCTTATATGGCCACATCCTTGGCGCAAAATAAGCGATACTGATCCCCTTTGGACTCCGAGAAAATCTCGGAGTCTTTTTTTCTTCCCTTTTTAACTCTATAATCTTAGAATATGAAGAAGCATTTCCTTATATTGTTGCCATTCTTGCTCTGTTCTTGTATAAACGCTTCGGGAAACACTTCGAGCAAAGAAACCCTTATAGATACGCGGTGGTATTTTGGCACCGGAATGAGCTTGACTTTAACTGGATCCAACAAAAAGGTGCTTGAACACGTTTTTCAAATTTTCGAAGATTATAGCGATCTAAGTGATGCCTACAATTCTCGGGTTGATGAGAATTTAAAACCGATTGTCAATCTTGCCTGCATCAATCTAGATTCCAATGAAGGAAAAGAGATTGTGGTGGATGAGCGTCTTGCAGACATGCTGGAATTCGGCCTGGTAATGCAAGAGAAAACGTCTTACATCTTAGATGGAAAAAAAGAATATTATTTTGATCCTCTTATTGGGAATCTTGCGACTCTCTGGAAAAATTTTCTTGAGACAAAAGACGCTCCTCTTCCCGAGGATTCCATCATTCAAGAGCTTCTTGAAGAAAGAAAGGAATCTTCCTACGAAGTGCATGGGAACATCGTAAAAAGGACAGGGAAAGCAAAAATTGATGTCGGGGCATTCGCTAAAGGCTATGCCGTGAAGATCGCTCAAGATTATCTAAGGGAGCAAGGCGTGAAGGATTATTTCATCAATGGGGGATCCTCTTCGATGGCGATTGGCTTTTATAACGATACGAAACCCTACAAAATATCCATCAAAAGCCTTCGCTCGGCCGGATATTCTGAAGCGTATTTCCTTTGTTCGGACACGGGGGTTGGAACTTCTGGCATTTCCGAGCAGGCGAAAGAATACTTAGGAAAAGAATATTGCCATATCGTCGATCCAAGAACGGGAAGCGCTCTTGCTAAGAACGATACGGTATCTATTCTTTGCAATAATCCCGCTTATGCGGATGTTTTAAGCACGGCCATATTCGTAGGAGGGGTAGAAGCGGCGAAAGCCCTTCAGGAGAAATTCTCCTTCGAATACATGATATACGATGGAAGCGATGTCCTTTCTTCTGAAGGCATGCATTTCGTCTTGGAGAAATGATGAAATTCAAAGAATTTTTCAAAAAACATCTTGGAGATGGGATTCTTGCGCTTGCTCTCGTCGCTTTGTCAGCGTCTTTGCTGGCTTATTACCTTCTACCCAGAAATGATTCGGGGGACAAATACGCGAACGTCTATCATCGAAACGATATCTTGTATGAAAAAATCTCATTAAAAGGAGAAGACGAGAAATTTCCTATTGATATTGAAAACGATAAAGAACACATCCACATGGTGGTGGAATTAAAAAAACACAAGATCGGCATCACTTATAGTAATTGCTCGAACCAATACTGTGTTCATCAGGGTTTCATAGATTCGACGATGCAAACGCTTATTTGCGCGCCAAATGAAGTGCGTGTCTGCATTTACTCATTGACTCCAAGCCATGATTCGGAGATTGAGATATGAAGAGGCGTTATTCCGTTCATAAAATCGCGTTTCTTTCCATCATGCTCGCTTTGGCGATTGTTTTGGGATATGCAGAGTCTTTCATTCCTTCTTGGGTGCCAGGAGTAAAGCTTGGCTTGGCGAATCTTGTTATTCTTATTTTGCTATACTCTTGCCCTTTTTATGAGGCCTTTCTGGTTTCCATCCTCCGCGTATTTATCGTCGCTTTGCTTCGCGGCAATATTTTTCAGATGCCTTTTTATATGTCTTTGGCTGGCGCCGTCCTTTCCTTTGCTTTTATGTGCTTGGCGCATTTTCTTTTTGAAGAAAAACTTCATTTTTTGACAATATATGGGGTATCTCTTTTAGGGGCTTTTATGCATTCGTTGGCACAAGTGGGGGTCGCCGCCATTTTTGTAGAACACGGCTTTGCGACTTTCTTCTACTTCCCTTTTATTTCATTCCTCTCTTTGATAAGCGGCTTCTTGATGTCTTTCGTGGCAGAAAAAATTTTGCGAAGCCGGCCTTTAAAAGAGATGCAGCAAGATGAATAAAAGGCTATGATAAGATATTGTAAATTGCGATTTCAGAAGTTAGAATTCTATCGCAAAGAAAAGGAGCGATTCATAATGAACGCAAAAATCAAATTAAGCTTATTAGCCTTAGCTGGAGTCAGTATGTTAGCCAGCTGTGGCGCAAAAGGACAGGATTTAACCCGTGCTCAAGCCGAAACCGAATTAAATTCCTATAACGGGAAGGCCTCGACCCCAACCAAATTCACCTACGCAAAGAAGACGGTTGCCAAAAAGAATCCCATCAACTCTGCGGTTGTAGATACCGAAAACCTTTATGGCTATCGTCATTTTGACGAAGCTTTCGGTGATCTCTATGAAGCAGGAAGCACCTATTATGTCTATAAGAGCGACAGTGGCAAATTCCTTTTTGGCGCTGAAGTCGGTAGCGACAAGAAATATTGCGAAGTGACTGAAGCTGCTGTCAAAACAGCTTTAGCGGCTGGCGTTGCAGCTTTTACTAACTATGCCAACGGCCAAGCTGCTAGCGTTGCCAAATGGTTGGCTGGTTTCGATAAAGCTGAAGGCTGGATGAGCTCTAACAGCAAAGACAAAACCGATAAAGAAACGTATAATGATTCCGCTTTCGGATACGGCGAAGGCCATGCTGGCGGATCTGTCAAAGGCTATATCAAGAGCGAATCTTATACCAAATACGCCGATGGCTCTATGAAGGCTGATATCACAGCTGTTTATCCACAAAACGATGCGCAAGTTAAAATGGGCGGCGAAAACTGCATCTATGAGTGGGAAAACTACCAATTAACCAGACTTTATAACAACTATCAGGATTATGAAGAAACGATGGATTGGGCAAAAGCCGAAAAATCCTCAGTTCAAATTGATTTGAATACCTGGACTTTAGATGCGTCTTTGGCTGTCAAGGGATTGGCTGTGTTTGCTTCCTTTGGCTCCAGCTTTGATGACTAATTCCTGAAGGAAAACAAAAGAGACTGTTTCAACAGTCTCTTTTTTCTTTTGAGTAAATCGGTATTTCTTTATTTATAGATGAAGAACACTTTTAAAAAGTGTTATCATTTAACCGCATAAGGAGAAAATGTATATTATGCTCACAGTAGAAGATTTAAAAGACTTAGCTGGGAAGAAAGTTTATGTCCGTGTTGACTTTAACGTCCCACAGAAAAATGGCGTTATTCGCGATAACAACCGTATTAAAGCCGCTCTCCCAACCATTAATTATTTATCCGATAAGGGCGCTCGTTTAATTTTGATGTCCCACCTTGGCAAGATTAAGTGGAAAGAACCAGACCCAGCCAAGATCGAAGAGATGAAAAAAGCCAACGATATGGCTCCTGTTGCCAAAGCTCTTCAAGAGCTTGTTCCAGGAAAGAAAGTCTTTTTCTGCCCTGCAACACGTGGTGAGGAATTGCAAAAGGCTGTTGCCGCTCTAAAAGACGGGGATATTCTTCTTGTTCAAAACACTCGTTATGAAAAAGGCGAGGAGAAGAACGATCCTGAATTAGCCAAAGAATGGGCTTCTTTAGCCGATGTATTTGTTATGGACGCTTTTGGAAGCGCACACCGTGCTCATGCTTCTACCGTTGGCGTTCCTTCTATCTTAAAAGCAGAGGGCAAACCAGTTGCCGAAGGCTATTTGATGATTAAAGAAGTGGATAACCTCACGCGTTGCGTTGAAGTTAAGGATAGCGATCGCCCATATGTTGCGATTCTTGGTGGATTTAAAGTTTCCGATAAGATTAAGGTCATCGATTCTTTGCTGAAGAAATGCGATTACGTCTTAATCGGCGGAGCTATGACTTACACCTTTAAGAAAGCAATGGGCATGAACGTTGGCAATTCTCCTGTTGAGGAAGACCAATTGGATTACGCTCGTAAGTGCATCTTGGAGGCAAAGGGACGTTTGCTTTTGCCGACCGATGCTGTCGTTACAACCGCTTTTGATCCAAGCGTCACCGATCGTAAAATCAAAATCGTTGATACCGTGATTGAAAGAGGCGGATGCATTCCGGATGGGTATGAAGGATGCGATATTGGCCCAAATACGGCTGCCTTCTATCAAGAAATCATTTCCAAGGCGAAAATGGTTTTCTGGAATGGCCCTTTAGGCGTTTTTGAACAAAAAGAATTCCAAGCTGGAACCAAAGCCATTTGTGAAGCCATTTCCGCTATTAAGGGAAAAGCCTTCACCGTTTGCGGCGGTGGCGATTCTGCTTCTGCTGTGAAACAATTTGGCTATAAAGATGATTTCTCCCATGTTTCTACTGGTGGTGGCGCATCTTTAGAGATGATCGAAAATGATGGACACCTTCCTGGTGTCGACGTTCTTCGCTAATGGAAGGCTTCCTAATGAGAAAGAAATTGTTACTCGGCAACTGGAAAATGAATAAAACCCCATCTGAAGCCAAGGCTTTTGCGCTTGCCGCTTCAGAGATGGTCGACTACGCAGTTGCTCACAATATCGATGTGGGTGTCGCCCCAACTTTCGTTTGCCTTCAAACGGTAAAAGAAAACATCAATCCTAAGTGCATTGTGGCCGCTCAAAATGTGAACGAGCACGACCATGGCGCATATACTGGCGAAGTTTCTATTCCGATGTTAAAGGAAATCGGCATTGGTTGGGTGATTCTCGGACATTCCGAGAGAAGAGCCTATAATGGCGAAACTTCGGAAAAATGCAATGAGAAAATCAAAGCTCTTCTTGCTAACGATATGACCCCTGTTTATTGCTGCGGTGAATCTTTGGAAACTTTTGAGAAAGGTGAAACCAAGGCGTTTGTGGCGGAACAAATTCGCACTGGTTTAGCTTCTTTGACTCCTGAAGAGGCAAAAAAAGTCGTGATTGCCTACGAACCCATTTGGGCGATCGGCACTGGTAAGAGCGCAACGAAGGAGACCGCAGAAGAAACCATCGGATACATCCGTTCCGTTTTAAATGAAATGTTCGGCGCTGTCGCGGAAGATATGAGAATTCTTTATGGTGGCTCTGTGAAACCGAACAATGTCGCTGAATACATGTCTGAAAAAGACATTGATGGCGCTCTCGTTGGCGGAGCTTCCTTGGAACCATCCTCTTTCCACGGCCTTATCGAAGGCATGCTCGCAAAATAGTGAGCGTTTCATTCTTATTTCTTGCCTCCCTTTGCTATAATAAGCGAAAGGAGGCTTTTCTTATGGAAATGGAAAACACCGTCACCTATTCTCAAGACGTTTCTGGCTCTAAGTTTTTAGCGAAAGTCTTTGGGTATATGTTCATTGGCTTGCTGATTAGCGCCGTGGTTGCTTTTGGCTGGTCGTTTGGCTTAGCTTATTTTTGCTTAGACACGGATGGATATTTAACTGGCCAAGGATACCTCATCGCTTTGATAAGCGGAATCGTTTGTCTTTTCGGTTCTTTGATTACTTCTGTCGTGAATAGTCTTTACTCTGTTAAAACTGGCAAGGCACCATGGGTAGGCTTTATTTTATATGCCGTCTTTATGGGTGGTGTCTTCTCTTTGATTTTGCTTGGTGGCATTAGCCTTTCGGTGGTCGCTGAAGCATTTTTTATAACCGCTTTGGCTTTTGGCTCGATGTTCTTGGTGGGATATTTTTCCAAAGCAAACTTAAATTGGTTGACGCTTGTCGCTAGCGGTTTAGGAATTGGCTTAATGATTACGTCTTTGTTTTGGGGAATCTTCTATTTATTTTCCCCGGCTGCCGGAATTCTATTGGACTGGATTATCTCAGTTGGGGTTTTGGTGGTGTTAATGATTTTTGTTGCGGTGGATTCCTATAACATAAAAAAACTAGCGGAGAATGGCAACAACAATACCAATCTCGCCCTCTTTTGTGCCTTTAATATGTATTCCGACTTTTTGATGGTCTTTTTGAGGATATTATATTTATTGACTGCGGCATCTAGAAAACGTTAAGGAGAAAATAAAATGAATTTTTTTGAATGCAAATCTTGCAAGACACTTGTCTATCTTTTAGAAAAGGGAGGCTGCACCCCATCTTGCTGTGGCGAAGAGATGAAAGAAGCCACAATCCATACATCTTCTGAACAAACAGGCTCAGAAAAACACGTGCCGATCGTTCATGAAGAAAATGGGAAGGTCTACGTCAAAGTGGGGGAGATACCTCATCCAATGTTGGAGAACCATTATATCGATTGGATTTTCTTGGTTACCGATAAAGGAACCCAAAGAAGAAATCTCCATCCGAATATGGCTCCGGAGGCCGTCTTCCAACTCAGCGAAGACGAAATTGTGATTGCGGTTTACGCACATTGCAATCTCCATGGAATTTGGAAAGCGGATTTATAAAACGAAATTCTAAGCAATAAGCGGGTTTCTCACGAACCCGTTTTTCTTTTTGCTGCATAAACTCTTTTTTTAATCACGCGCGCGTACGTGCGAAAGTGCCGTATAAATTCGTATAAACAGGGCGAGAAAATATTTTTTAAAATTATTTTTGAAAAAAAACGTTCGATAAATAGGCGATTTTGAAGAAATTTTAGAAAAAGTTGCGTTCCCCCCTTGCCAAAAGGCGCCGGAGGAGTAGAATATTCATCGCTGTCC
>ERZ808240.2216-NODE-2216-length-21961-cov-3.493061_pt1 | contig 21961 bp, 18 predicted proteins | sample MGYA00521084_ERZ808240 | MGnify/ENA primary metagenome ERZ808240 (study PRJEB31516, sample SAMN03275571) | gut metagenome | biome: mammalia-associated habitat; material: feces | host: Papio cynocephalus | place: Kenya | collected 2012-08-06 ...
GATTGTCGAATCGTACAAATCACGCTCCTCCATGAAACTGATGGAAATCTTGTTTAACAATGGCTGCAAAATCAAGAAACACAATCCAAACAACAATACAAAACGCACGATTTTGTAAGCAACATTAAATGATACTTTGCGTAACAGATAGCCGTTGGATTTTCTATTGCGTTCCCTGAAGGCTTGAAACTTACTCATTTTACTCATAATAATATACCCTCCTAGAAATAATCAACGAAACAATACCCAACGCAACAATTACACATAGGAAATATACCCACGCCATCGCCGACGCTTGACCGTAGTCCATTCGTCCTCCGATACCGACTGCATCGATACGCTCCATAACTGTGTTGTCTGTCTTCAAGAAGAAGTCAATTACCGTATATACGATATTTACCAAAATCATCGAACTCACCATTGGAAGTGTAATCTTCCAAAAGCTTTCCCAAGCGGTACATCCCTCGATTTTTGCCGCCTCGAACATACTTGGCGAAATCGTCTGCAAAGCAGAAAGGAAAATGATAATCTGGATACCAGAGGCAATCGCAATATCATATACACTGTTAATAATGTCAAATACATAGCTAAACATCTGTGACATCGGACTGGAGTCTGATGTAATCAAGATACTCTCAAGCACACCGGTAATACTTGTATCATTATTCGTTGCCTCAATCGCATCTTTCATGTCAGCCAAAAGCGTATTTCCGCTTTCCAGACCAACGATAACACCGGATGAAAGAATAACCGGCAGGAAGAATATTGCACGAACTGCTCCTCTTCCTTTGAAGGACTGATTCAACAGTAACGCAATAAAAAAACTGAAAATCAATGTTGCCGGAACGTTTGTCAGCATTTTTACCAACTCAGAAATGAGGTTTGGTACAAACTGTTCATCTACCAAAAATGCCTGGCGGTAATTTTCCAGTCCCGCCCATGTCATGGACAATCCACCTTCAAGTTCTACCGTACTGAAACTCATTCTTAAGGACTGTACTAACGGCACAACCAAGAACAGGATAAAACCGACGATGAATGGTGCAATAAATAAATAGCCTGCAACCGCATTTTTAAATGCTAATGTCTTTTTCTTTTTATTCTTGCGAGCCATTTATTCTTCACCTCCCTTCACAGCTGCGAAATCTCTGGCCGCAATTTCCTGGCCATTGTATTGATAGTTGCTATAGTTGTAGTTTACAACAACTGCTTTTCCGCCTTCGAAGGTTGTCTTGTATACGCCATCTGCAATTTTTTCATGTTTATCAATTGCTTTATCGTATGTTCCTTCGAATGTTTCATTAAACTTGTTATACAGACTCAAAGTATCTTTCTTCCAGTCATCGTAGTTACAAGCATAGTATCTTGTGTACTTGCCATCCTGTAAAACACTTGTCTTTTCAGCGATGTAAGTGAAGTATAATCCGGCACCGGACTCAGCGGATTTTAAGATATTCTCCTTTTCATCATCTGCTAAGTTAATTGCAGCACCAGAGTAATTTACTAAACCATGCAATGCCATGGTATAGAATGGAACCTGCTCATCAATGATGTTTACAGCACGGGCATCTAAGTTCATGTCAGTAACAAAGTCTGCATAAGGTACTGCATACTGGTTACCACTTGTAATCATAACTTTGTTTCCGCCCTGTTTCAGTGACTGCAATTTCTTAACCTGAAGATTCAAAGCAGCTTCGCGCGATACTCTATCTTTTGGATTGTAGTCACCGGCAAGTGTATTACCGATATCTTCCATACCGATATTCTTGCTGCCATAACCATTTACTTTTTCTACATAAGTATCAACCGAATCCATCGCATACGACGGTTTTACTAAGTAATAGCTGTCATAATTGTGATAATCGGTGTAATCATCATTTGCCTGATAAGTAATTGGGTCCCAGTTATAGAGCTCACACTCTTCACGGCTGACAAACTTCGCTGCATTTCTTGTAGAACTGAATCCGTCAAACCATTTATCCTTGTATACATAGTTAAATGTACCATTCAGATAAAGCTGCATACCATTTGTCTTGTCTGCATAAGCAGTTAAATCTTCCAAATCAGAAGAACTTCCCAGACGTCCTACTGTTTTTACTTTAGCAGCAGATGTCTGTTTTACACCGGTATTAAACCATCCGGTATATTTCGCATTAATATTGCCAATGCCGGCTTTCTGCAAATCTTCCAAAATTGATTTAGCCTGTGTGTAAGATGTCAATGACTGAGAGCGGACAACCGGATAACCAAGGATATGCTCGGTATCATCTACGGCACCAATCATCTCAACAGCCAATGCCTGTTTATCACTGTCTACTTTACCGAGACTCGGATATTTCTTCTGCAGATATCCGCGGTACTCTTTTGCCAAATCCGAATAATCGGTTTTGTCAGAGAAAATGTATCTCTGGGAAATTGTCTCATTTGGCAGTCCGTCTTCATAAACACGAACAGTTGTATCCGATTTTGTTGATACGTCCATATTCTCACCATGAATCAGGCTGTAAATGAATGTACTATAGTTATAACCATTGTTCTTTCCTGAAATGTCCGCCTGAACAGTTGCATAAGAGCTGCCCTCTTCTGCTACACAAAGGAATGAACTCTGTGTTGTCTCATTTGCAATGGCAAGCAATGGGAAATTGGATTTTGTCTCATCGACAATCGTCGTACGTGACTGACCATAATCCCAGCCATAAACATCACTCTGATATTTCTGCTGTCCGGTCTTACCATTGTTGAAGTTGATTTTTCCACCGGTTCCTTCCGGAACAATCATATAACCTTTTTCATCAACATTCGATGCCCCCATATATGGAAGAACCTGTAGTTTGACAATCGGATAATCTTCGTTGTAGGAGATTTCCTTCATCGGTACTTTTACAACCAGCTGGTTATCTTCCAGTACATAGTGAACACTAATATCAAAAATTGGTTTACCTTCGTTACGGGATACTTTGTAATCACCCATATCTTTTGTACGGTCTTCCAAAGTATATCCAGCTTCTACGAATTTCTCTTCCAACTGCTGAAGACGAGAATCGGTAACCGACTCATCCAAATAGTAAATTGGCTCGTCTTTCAAATCAGGGAAAAGTTTTTCGCCTTTTGTCAGCAGCTGCTTATCGGTAGAATCATCCGACTTGCTAAGTTCCTCATAGTTATAATAAACATAACTTCTAAGTGCCGACTTCTGTGCCGATCTTGACATCTTATCCAGATATTTCTTCATTCTGGACTCTTTGATTGCGACCGGACAAGTGTAGGTTTTCTCAAAATCACCTACGGAATAACTTACTTTAATTTCGTTATCATTTACTTTCTCGATTTTATAAAACTTATTGTCCCGAATACACTGAGAGTAGTTATCAATCTCTTTCTTCGTATCAGTACTGTTGGAGTAAGTAAGATTCAAAGTTGAGCTTAACACATCTTTGTAATGCCCATCGGCATTTGCATACTTCTCTACATCCTCAGCAGTCGGATTGGAACGATATACCTTTCCGGTTGCCTTGTCTGTAACCTCAAGCTGTGTGGAAGAACCACTCACTGAGAGTTTCAATGAATCATTTTCAATTACTACATCTCCGCTGTTATCATACTCATAAGTTTTCATCTCTTTGGTACCCTCATCGGAATCACCGCAGGCACTAAGAGCGAAACATGCCATAACTGTAATCAGGAGCAAATACAATTTGTTTTTCATTCTGTCATTTCCTCCTTTCATCAATACATTCGGAAAATGGTTTCTTTGTAAATCGAATAGAAATAGGAGAAACCATCACTAATCAAACTGAAGAACAGTACAAGCAAAAATACGATAATCAACATACCTACTGCTGAGAAAATCAAGGATAAAAATGCTTTACCCAGCATGAAGTCATGAATCATCATTACAGATGCAATAATCAGCAATCCACACCAAATCATGGAGAAGTTACTGAATACGCTGTAAAATGCACCCTCTTCTTCGGTAACAACGTTACTCATAGGAATCAGTATCAACTGAATAATTACATATGGAGTCATCGCATAAGCGGTACCCATCCATATATCTTTTAATGTACCTTTACCATCAAACAATGTGGTAAGACACCAGTTTGCAACAACATACACAATAAATGGTACAAGGAATGTTGCAATCTCTAAAATCAGGTTTACATTGTCCCAGTTTACCGGATTAAACACGAAACTGGTTGCACCCAATTTAATCAGGTTTGTCAAAAGGACCAGAATAACAATTGTATTGGCTGCCGCCATAGACCCTCTTTTTTCATGTGTCAAATCCCAAAAACCATCAAAAGGTCTTACGATACAATGAAGGGCGTAACGCAGAGAATCGCGGTAACGAATCCATGCATCTTTATTGGTCAGTCTTTCTTTTATTTTCATCCTTTTTCAACCTCCCTTCTGGCTTTCTTCACAAATCCAACACCAAATCCAAGGAGAATGAGGATTGCAATAATAATCAAGATCGTACCAATGTTCTCCTCAAACCAAACCTCACGGTAAAGCTTAAATGCTTTGGAATAATTCTTGGCATCAAGTTTTAATTCAAAGTAATCCATTGCCTCTTTGTAATTCTTCTCACGAAGAAGCGCACGGCCGATTCCGATATATGCCTGGTCGTAGTTACCATTATGCTTTAAAACCTCACGCCAAATGTTAGCGGATTCTTCATAATTACCTTTTTTGTACTCAGCCAGACCATTGTTAATCATTTTACCATAATCAGTCAAAGTAAACTGGGTAATCGTTCCTAATTTCTGGTCTGCAACCAAGAGAGAATCACCAAGGTCTTCAATTGCGGAAGGATTCATAAACAATCCGGCTTTATAACCATGTCCGCCAAAGGCATACAGCATATTACCCTGGAAGTCATAAGCAAAGATACGTCCCTTTGTATTATCGAGTGCATAGTAAACATCATTTGGCAAGCAGCAGATATCTACAAACTTAGAAGGTCCCTTCATCTCGCCTTTTTCGGTGTAACGCAAATCGCCATATGGGTCATTGTAACCGTTACGAACCAAAATGTCAGTTCCCTTTGCATTCAACTTACGAATCGGTTCAGCCGACTCTACAGTACCATCGAAAGTACTGATTGTTGCATAAATGAAGTCTTCGGAATCCAAGCAAAGGTTCGAATACTCTGTCGGAACGAACAAGTCCATCTGTGCACGCTGCTCTTTTGTAGCAACCATTTTCCACAAATAAGTAAGGAAATCATAAGTTACTTCGCTGGCTCCGACAAATCCTGTAAAGTCCCCGGCGTCATCAAACTCAAGGAAACCTTTGTTTACGTTCTGAACCTGAGCAAAAATACGTTTTGCACCATCCACAACTAACTTCTGTGGAAGGAATTTTGCATCCGTATAGGTTTTATCATTTGGACGGCCAATTACTTTTACCATATTGCCGTCTGCATCCAAGTGAACAATTTTGTTATTACCGGTATCGGCAATGTACATCTGTCCATCATCCGTTACAAATACATCCTGAGGACCATTCAATTTTACATCTTTTCCCTCAGCATCTTTGTAACCGGTTACTTCTTTTACATAAGTAAACTCATTGTTTTCATATGTAAATTCACAAATACGATTATTTCCTGTGTCTGCTACATACATCTTATTTCCGGTCGAGAAAAGACCCTGTGGTTCAGAAAAGTTGCCACAATCTTTAAAATCAGAACCGGAAATTACTCGTTCAACCGAATAAGCATCTGGAGACTCGCGATCCACATCCCAGCAATCATAAGTATAAGTATAATGCTTGCCATCGGAACTGTTTGCGAGAACCTCCGCGTTGCTTACAAGGAGGGATGCAACGAGTAATAACGCAAATACCGAAGTAAGTCGTTTCATTTTTCTCATTTTCTTTCCTCCTTATCAGTCTTTAATTCCGGAACTAGCCATTGTTTCCAGAATGTTACTCTCTGCCAAAATAAAGATTAAAATCGGCACCATCATAACGACCATTGTCGCAGCGGAACCTACACCGGCACGGGCAACACCACCGGCCATAATCTGCTGCAATGCATATGGCAGCATCTTATATTCTTCCGAGTAGATATATACCTGACCTTTCATGTTCCAAAGGTTTTGTACAGAGAAAATTGTTACTGTCAACCATGCCGGTTTTACGTTAGGCATGACAATCTGAAGGAAGATTCTTCCCTCTTTTGCACCATCTATTTTAGCCGCTTCAATCAACGCATCCGGAATCTGCTCCATAAACTGTTTCATAAGGAACAATCCCATTGGCAGTGCGAACGCCGGCACCATCAGTGCTAAGTACGTATCAATCCATCCAAGCTTACTCATAATAATATAAGTAGGAATCTGCAATACATAAGCATTGAACATGATTGCTGCCTGAATAATCTTGAAAATCTTTTTGCTTCCCGGGAACTCATATTTTGCCAAAACATAAGCAGCCATTGAACCAATAATCAAATGACCTACCGTACCAAGCAGTGTGATAAATACCGTATTAAAGACATAACGGGTAAATGGTACATAGGAGCTTGACATAACAACAAGCAAATCCTGGAAGTTATTAAATGTTGGATTCTTCACGAAAAATCGCGGTGGATACAGATAAATCTCATCCAACGGTTTAAATGCACTACTGATGGAATATACCAACGGAAGTACAAAGAAGATACCAAACAAAATCAGCAAAATGTAAATACCGATATCACCACCGACTGAGCGGTTCGGTTTTCTTCGTTTTAATTTAATTAATTTCATCTTTGCTATACCTCCTATCAAGTTCCAACTTTGCTAAGCAGTGACTGAATTGCCTTATTCAACAATAACATCACGGCGAACAAAATTGTTGCAATTGCGGAAGCATAACCCATCTCAAATCGTGTAGTACCATAGTCAATCAGATGGGTAACTACGGTACGCGCCGCATAGTCCGTACTAGGGAAACCGCAAAGCGCCATCGTCTGGTCGGCAACACCGAATGTCTGTGTGATTGCCATTACGGCACCAAACAAAAGCATTGGTTTCATACCAGGCAGTGTGATGTACCAAAGTTCCTGCCAGCGGTTTTTGACACCGTCCACATAACCCGCTTCAAACTGCGAATTATCAATACCTTGGAGTCCGGCCACGAAGGAAAGGAATCCCTGCCCAAGACTCATCCACAATACGACGATAATAATAACATTCATCATGTAGGCAGTATCCGTGAGCCACAGAATCGGCTCACTGATAAAACCAAATTTAATCAAAAATGAATTTACATATCCGTATGCATCACCACTAAATAAGATAGACCATACTAAGTATGCCTGACCCGAAATTGTCGGTGCATAGAATACAACTACGGCGAAAGCACGGATATAACGTGGCAGCTCGTTGATAAACCAAGCGAACAAAAATGCCATGATATAACCAAGCGGTCCGGTAATTGCTGCCAGCAAAAATGTATTTTTAACCGCAATCAAGAATACATCATCCGCAAGAAGCAGGTTAATGTAGTTATCTACACCAACGAATCTTGCCGGTTCCAGTACGTTATAGTACGTGAAACTGTAAAATACTGACATCAGCACGGGCAAAATGTAGAATGCAGTAAACACAATCAAATACGGCAGAAGAAAAAGGTAACATGTCTTGGACATCTTAGCTTTCTTCCATGCGATTTTAGCATTGCGCTTTTTAATCTGCATGTATTTTCCCAGAAAATTCATTTTTTCACTCCTCTCTTATTTTTGTTTTGTTTCTTTTTCTTCTTGTTCCAGAGTCTTCAAACCAAACTCTTCACGTTTGTTTGATAACTCCTTATTTATCGTAATAACATAATCAAGAATCGTCTCTCGAGGGTCCTCGTTGTTATTCATAACTTTACGAATTGCGTTTGTGATATGACGCTCTGTGTAATATCCGCCGGCAACCTGTGGAATACCAAATGCCCATTTGTGCTGTTCATCAAGCACTTTGGACTCTTTGCTGCTCCAAGACAAAGACTTAAAAGTTTCTTTGTTAGCTGTTGCATAACGTGCCGCAGCACCCATAACAGCCTCAAGTTCTCTTGCGTAGGTAGCCTGTGTATCAGCACTTGCCCACCACTTCAAGAAATCCCATGCAATTTCTTTCTTGCCACGCTGTTCCGCACCTTTAAGCATCATAGAAGCAGTACCCCATGACTGAACGGAACGGTTGATTGAGCCATCTTCCTGTTTCACACCAGGAACCATACCGAAGTTCCAAAGACCTTTAATCTCAGGAGCGAATACAGACAATGTATTAAATGTACTGAAGTCCGCTACACCGATTGGCATTTCACCGCTTCGGAAACGGTTTGCGAAATCATACTGTTTAACCAGTTTGTAGTTGGTAAACAATTTGGTATAGAATTCAAACGCCTGAATACCTTCTGTACTACCAATTGTTGTCTCAATACCGTCATCACGGTACAAAGCGCCACCGCGCTGAACAAGCTGAGCATAGTAGTTTGCAAGGTCAGGGTTGGATGCGTTGTTAATCTTACGCTCTACTGAAGGGATTGCAAAGGACATACTGTTCTTCTGCAGTTTTGGAAGCACTTTGATTACATCATCCCATGTATTAATCTGTGTCGCATCAACACCAAGTTCTTCCATAATATCGGTACGATAGAACAATACGTTGTAGTTTTCTGTCTCCGGCAGACCATACAATCCTTTATGTCCGGTCTTGTCTTTCAGCCAGTAAGCCTCATAAGAACTTGGCTGATACTCAGAAAGTACGTCTTTATAATCCGAGAACTGGGTCAAATCCACAGTCGCACCACGAAGTGCGTAGTTGACAGGCTCCGTCTGCGAAATACAAAGTGCTACATCCGGGCCATTACCTGACATAACGGCAGGAAGCATCGCATTTACCGCACCGGCAGAGTTTGTAACTGTATTTGCTGATGCCGCAGCATCAATCAGTTTAACATTTACTTTAATTTCTTTTCCATATGTTTCTTTTGAAGTCGGAGTAAACTGCTGGTCTACCATGTTCTTCAAAATATTACTCTGGTCACGTCCGGCAGTAATCCACACATCAATTACATCCGGGTCATCCGAATCATACACATTACCAAGTGCAGAGGAATCGGAACGGAAGGAGTTAATGAACAATGTACACTCATGTACAATTCGGTCAAAGCTTCCTTCATTTACTTCTTCAATTGAAGATTTGTCACCGGCAAGAACAATATAGTCAATATCCATTGCCGTTGCACTTAAGTTGTTAATCGATGTACCAAGAGAAGATACATTCTCTTTGAAGTTTGACAACGTCTGAGGAATTTTATCCGGACGGTCAACAAACTCTTCCATCTGTGCAGCCAGTGTCTGTGCTACGGCGATTTCACCACCGCGTTCACCGGTATATGCAGTAACTTCATCAACTAAGTGATATAAGATTTTGGACTCATCGCCCATTGCCTTAATGATATCCGGATATACCTTTTCAATCTGGTAGTCACGGAACTCATCCGGCTCTGTACCTGTCAATACAAGAATCTGACGATAGTACTGATTCATACGGTATACACTTTCAGATAACTGGGAAAGGTACTCACCAAGCTCACCAAGTGTAATTTTCAAACGAATTTTATGTTCTCCAGCAGTGAGGTGGAATTTGTATGCCTCGCCTTTATCATTCTGTAAGCAAAGCATTTCCCAAACATTGCTGTAAGTAAATTGCAGACTAGCTACCTCTTTAAAAGGAACCTCTCCGTCAATGTATAAGGAACGGTTTGCAATATAACCACGGTTATATCCCTGACGTCCTTTGATACCGATTACATAATCGCCTTCTTTTTCTACTTTCGTAGTCCATTCCAGCCAGTCACCGGCAACTTTCCACTGCGTACCACCAATTACATTCAAAACCTGTTTGTCTGTATTGTGCTTGGTAACATTTCCTTTTTCATCCTCGTATTCGGTATCACCCGATGTACGGTCATAAGTAGCATACAAAGATGGTGATGAACGTCTGTCCGACTTTTCACCCTGAATCTTCTGAACGTAAGATTTGTCAACGTTATTTGTCTTTCCTTTATTCTCTGCTGCGTACTCTGCATAGGTAGGAATCTTTTTCATATTACCTACTGTGAACTTACGCATAATCAAACGTTCGTTGACACCAGTTAAGCGAATCTTATTGACACCCTTCTTTAAATAGAAGTAATACGGTTCCATCTCATATCCGGTTGGGTCTTCAAAATAGGAAGAAATCCATCCGCGTGTCGGATCCTCAATCTGGGAAGGACGAATCTCATTTCCCTGGTTATCCTTGCTTGGTTTGCCATCATCCGTGTAGACACGTTCGAAGTCAATACCCTCGGCACCATTAAATGGAGTTTCGTATTTACCCGTTTTCTCATTGTAAAGTTCTACCTTGGTCTCAATTGCAATTCCTCGGTCGTCCTTGTCTCCTGTAGAAGGATAATACTGAAGGCTTAAGTTGTAATAACCTTCCTCTTCCACATTAACAGAGTACACTGCGCTTTCTCCTTCCGGAATCAGCACAGATTCTGATTTTTCATTCTCCGGACCAAGATCATTATGTACAGTAACGTTTTTGGTTGTCTCTTTCTTCACGAAACCGGCAACCGGAATATCGTAGGAACCACTTGGTGTATTGGCATCCGTGCGCTTAGCCACATAATCACTGTACTGACCTTCACGCTGATATTCGCTGCTCATAGTGTCAAAATTCACACCTGCGTACTTGTCGGAGTTGTCACTTACGGAAGAACCTTTTAACTTGAAAAATAGTACAAAAGCGATAATCACCAGTACTACAATCAAGAATGTCCGTAAGCCTTTTTTCTTCATCAACTTTGACATAGCTGTCGCAATCTCCTTTCGTTGTTTCTCTTTTTATGCATTCTGCCAGTGAAATAAGCCATCGGGGCAAAACACATAATGTTTTTTTGTATAATATGTATACAGTTTGTTATAAAGTATATCACCATTTTTGTAACATGTCCATAGTTTTTGATAGATTTTTTTATGTAAATTTGCTAAAAAAAGATTGTTTTTGCCTTAAAAAATGTTTTGTATTTACAAGAGCGAATCCATATAGTAGAATGCAAGTATACATATTTCACAACTTGGAGGTTTTTATGGACAATAAAAAAATAGGCAAAAATCCGATACTTCCGGGCTTTTACCCTGACCCATCGGTTTGCCGTGTAAACAATGATTATTATTTAGTAACTTCTACTTTCGCTTATTATCCGGGTGTTCCTATCTTTCACAGCCGTGATTTAGTACACTGGAACCAGATTGGTAATATATTGGAAAGAAAAGAACAGCTCCCTTTGGTAAATGCGGAAACAAGTGAAGGTATCTTTGCGCCGACACTCCGTTACCATGACGGAACCTTTTACATGATTACAACAAATGTAACTCCAACAAACGACATTAATAACTTTATTGTCACTGCAACTGACCCTGCCGGTCCATGGTCGGACCCATATCCTTTAGATTCCGCCGGCATTGACCCATCCCTCTTTTTTGATGATGACGGCAGATGCTACTACTGTGGTACACAGAACCGCAGAGAGGGTTCCCGCTATTTCGGTGACAATGAAATCTATATTCAGGAATTGGATTTAAATACGATGAAACTTGTCGGTGAAAGCTACCCGGCATGGCACGGCGCTCTCCGTGGTGTAGAATGGCCGGAGGGACCACATATCTATAAGAAAGACGGCTATTACTATCTCTTGATATCCGAAGCCGGAACCGGACACAACCATGCGGTTTCAATTGCCCGCAGTAAAAGTCTGACAGAGCCATTTACCGGTTATAAGGCAAATCCGATTTTCACACACCGTCATCTCGGCAACCACTATCCGATTGTAAATGTCGGACATCCGGATATCGTAGAAACCCAGAACGGCGAATGGTGGATGGTATGCTTAGCTTCCCGTCCACGTGGCGGCTACTATAGAAATTTAGGACGTGAAACTTACTTAGTACCATTTATCTGGGAAGATGGATGGCCGGTAATCAATCCGGGAAAAGGAATTTTGGAAGATACTTTCCCAATGCCTAATCTTCCTGCTTATGAAGCAAAAGAAATTCCTGCAAAAGAGGATTTTGATACCGATACGCTCCCACTTCATTTTATGTACTTACGCAATCCGAAAGAGGAAAACTATTCTCTTACGAATCGCCTGGGATATTTAGAAATGAAACTGGACGCTGATACGTTATCCACAAAAGGCACTCCTTCCTATGTGTGCCAGCGCCAGCTTAGTTTTGATTTTACAGCAGAAACAAAACTTTCCTTTTCTCCTGCTGTAGAAAACGAGCAGGCAGGAATTGCGATTTACCAAAGCCAGTCGTTTAACTACCAGTTCTTAGCCGGCAAAAAAGGAGACGCCACTGTCCTCTCTCTCATTAAGACAGAGCGAGACGAAATCACTGTCTTAAAAGAAGAGACACTGGATGCCCTTTATCCTGACCTCACACTTCGCATCACGGAAAACGAGCAGGATTTAACCTTTGCTTACTCTGTCGATGGCAAAGCTGAGAAAATACTTGCAGACAAGGTCGATGCAAGAATTTTGTCTACCGATGTAGCCGGTGGCTTTGTCGGAAACACCATCGGACTGTATGCAACCTCAAACGGTAAAGATAGTAATACCGTCGCAGCATTCGACTACTTCTCTTACAAAGACAACGCTAAATAAGATACTTGCAATAGAAAAGAAGTTACAAATCAGCGAGAAACTTTATTCGCAAAAGCGAATCTTTTGTTTCGAGTCGATTTGTAACTTCTTATTTTTATCTACCCTCTAAGCGTAAGATTTCTTTCTTTAACCGCTTCATTATTTTTTTTTCTAATCGTGAGATATAGCTTTGGGAGATGCCTAAGAGGTCTGCGACTTCTTTCTGTGTGAGTTCCTGTCCCAGTTTATCATCAATTCCAAATCTAAGCCGGATAATCGTCTGCTCACGTTCGGACAATGTTTCCAATGCTTTACGCAGTAAACTTCTATCAACTTCTTTTTCAATATCTTTGTAAATAATATCTTCACTTGTTCCCAAAATATCCGAGAGCAGCAGTTCGTTTCCATCCCAGTCGACATTTAAAGGTTCATCAATGGATACTTCTAACTTTGTTTTATTATTTCTGCGCAGATACATAAGGATTTCATTTTCAATGCAGCGTGAAGCATAGGTTGCAAGTTTGATGTTTTTCGTTGGGTTAAAGGTGTTAATTGCCTTCATCAGACCAATCGTTCCAATCGAGATTAAATCCTCTACACCGACACCTGTATTATCAAACTTTTTTGCTATGTACACAACAAGACGAAGGTTATGTTCTACCAGTGTATTTCTCGCTATGTCGTTCTGCTCTCCCCCCAGTTTTTCAATACAGGCTGCCTCCTCTCCAGGCTCTAACGGTGGCGGCAGAATCTCCGCCCCTCCAATATAATGAATATCACCTCCGCGGTGAAAAAATACACTTTTCCAATCCTGAATCATCCGGAACTGAAACTGTCCCGGCATCGAAATCTTAAGCAGCATACTATGATTTCTCCTTTCCATTTTCATTATTCAACATATCGGGATGCAGTATCATCTCGTATTCTCCATCCACAGAAACACATTCTTCGCAGACCGCCACCCACGCATCTTCCACAAACTGCCAGTCTCCCCCGCATTCAATTTCCAGTCGCTGTGCCCGAAAAGCACAAAACATTCCCATCTTTTTCCCCACGGAGTGATAGGGAATCATCCGCATCAAAGGAGGGTCCTTTCCCTTCCACAACTTTTCCAAAAAATTTTTATTACCGAGCATAACCGGCTTTTTACTGATTGCATCATAAAGTCCATTGCCGGTATCCAAAAGTGCCATTCCCTCGATTTTACTTCCCCGGTCGTAAATCCGCAGCCGGTAAAGATACGATACCCGTTCCTTTTCTTTTTTTAGTTTTGGCATAAAATACCGCAAAAGAAAGAGGACAAAAAGCATAAGCACTAACATCGATGCTCCGGTAAGCGGATAGTGAAAGCTTTTTTGTACCTGAAGCAAAAGCCCTGCCAGAATAAAAGCACATGCATAATAAAGTAAAAGGTGCATCACCGTTCTTGCAGCCGTCATTTTTCCAAAAGCAAGCCGGACAAGAAAAACACTGACAAAAAAATAGGCAAAAACAAGCAAAAGGAGATTTCTGTGCACATGAAACAGTACCAAAAGACACGCCATCACGGCTCCTAATACTGACGCAAGGATAAGGCGCCACAACCGAATGGTTTTTTGCATCAATAAACTCTGTGTCAGAAAAACCACCAGATTCATCCCTGTGTTAATTAGAAAGAATACATCCAAGTATAACTTCACTCTCATTGGCATCTTCATCCCCTTTCCGTTTGTGTAGGCTCATTATAGACGATAGGCTCTGCAAAGCTTGTCAAACGGCCGCCCCCTTTTCCCATTATCATCAGCCAAATCTTTCTTCCATCTGACATCGTTAGACACAATCTGAACAAGACAGCAGTGTTTCTACATTTCTCACTATCATTGTTTGTCGAAAGGCTTGCATCTGCTGCAAAAATCTTTTACAATAAAAAAAGCGGTTTTAACCGCTGGAATTTGAATAGGAAAGGAACTATCATTATGGCAGAAAAAAATCCCATTGTAACAATCGTGATGAATGACGGCGATGTTATGAAGCTTGAACTTTATCCGGAAGTTGCAGAGAACACAGTAAACAATTTTATTTCTTTGGCAAACAAAGGATTTTATGACGGACTCACCTTCCACCGTATCATTAGTGGCTTTATGATTCAGGGCGGTGACCCGGATGGAAACGGAACCGGCGGTCCTGGTTACAGCATCCCTGGAGAATTTTCTTTAAATGGCTATGACAACTCATTAAGCCATGACCCGGGTGTCATCTCCATGGCACGCTCCCAGCATCCGGACTCCGCCGGAAGCCAGTTTTTCATTATGCATAAGAAAGCCCCACATCTTGATGGCTCTTATGCCGCTTTTGGTAAAATTATTGAAGGCATGGATGTTGTAGATAAATTAGCTGAAGTTGCTACTGACTGGAGTGATATGCCGCTTACACCGGTTATTATGGAAAAAGTAACAGTAGAAACTTTTGGTGAAGATTATCCGGAGCCAAAAACGGTTTAACAAAAAAGAAACTGCAGATTCATCTCCCTTTTAGGAAATGAATTGCAGTTTCTTTTTTTATTTCACGATTTCTCCCATATAATAAAAGCCTTTGCTTTCAACTAATTTTACCGGTAAGATTTCTCCAATCAAGGAGGCATCGCCCGGAAAATGAACGACCGCATTATTGGATAAGCGTCCGGTTAAAAGTTCTTCATTCTGTGTGTTTATCTCTTCCACCAAAACCGGAACCGTCTCACCCTCGATACTCTTTGTAATCTCTGCGGAAATCCCCTGCACTTCATGAAGCAATCTGTCAAACCGCTCTTTTACCACTTCTTCCGGCACCTGATTTTCCATTGCAGCCGCCGGCGTACCGGTGCGCTTTGAATAAATAAAGGTGTAGGCGCTGTCATAGCGAACTTTTCTTACTACATCTAACGTATCTTCAAAATCTTCTTCTGTCTCTCCCGGAAATCCAACAATAATATCCGTCGTAAGCGATAGTTTTGGATTCTTTTCCCGAATCCGCTCCACCAAAGAAAGATAGGATTCTTTCGTATACTTACGGTTCATTTTCTTTAAGATTTCCGTGCTTCCCGACTGCAATGGCAAATGCAGATGAGTACATACTTTATCACATTCTGCCATTGCCTCAATCAGTTCATCCGACAAATCCTTCGGATGGGAAGTCATAAATCGGATTCTCTTAAGTCCTTCAATCTCATTTACCTGACTCAATAGATTAGCAAACGTAACCGGATTTTTCAAAGTCTTTCCATAGGAATTTACATTTTGTCCAAGTAACATTACCTCTACCACGCCGTCGGCTACAAGGCCTTTAATTTCGGAAATAATATCCTCCGGCTCCCTGCTTCTCTCTCGCCCGCGCACATATGGCACAATGCAGTAACTACAAAAGTTGTTACAGCCATACATAATATTGACGCCGGTCTTAAATGGATATTTGCGTTTTCCCGGCAAGTCTTCCACAATCTCTTTGGCTTCCTTCCACACATCCATCACCGGACGTGCCGACTGCACCTGTGTATACAATAACTCTGCCAGTTTATAAATGTTATGTGTACCAAATACCAAATCGACAAACGAATAACTCTTGCGAATCCGTTCTACCTCATCGGCTTCCTGCATCATACATCCGCAGAGTGCAATCTTCATCGACGGATTTTTCTTTTTATGGTTTTTAAGATACCCAAGCCGTCCATAGATTTTTAAATTGGCATTTTCACGTACGGTACACGTATTATATAAAACAAAATCCGCAACCGGTTCCTCTACCTCTTTATATCCAATATATTCAAGAATTGCTGTCATCTTCTCCGAGTCCTTTGCGTTCATCTGACAGCCGAGCGTCTGAATTGACATGGTAAGAGGATGTCCGATTCGCTCTTTCTCTTCCTCTGCCCACTGCCTGCACTTTTTCATAAAATAATACTGTCTCCCCGGTTCTGACTGTGGAGCCTCTCCTTCGATGGAAAGTGCCTCCAGACGTTCATAATCAAACATATTGTTCCTCCATTAGTTCTGTTTTTTACCAAACGTAACAGAAAATGTCTTTTCCTGATAGGATGAACCGGAAGCAATTTTTACAGTGACTTTTCCCTGTGTTCCTGCCTCACACTTTGAAAGTTTTTCCTGCAACTGGGAAAGTGTTTTCACGGTCGTTCCATTTAGTTTGGTAATAATATATCCTTTCTGCAATCCTGCTTTCTCTGCCGGTGAACCAGACGAAACTTCTGAAATGTAAATTCCCTGTGGAATTCCATATGCCTGCTCATATTCACTCGTCACATCACGGCCGGTAATACCAAGATAAGCCTGATTGTTTTCTGCAACTTCTTTTTGATTCATTAATTCTTCTAAGATTGGCTCTGCGGTTGCCATCGGAATTGCAAATCCCATTCCTTCTACTTCCTCAGAAGCAAATTTGGAGGAATTGATAGCAATTACTTCGCCTTTGCTGTTTACTAATGCGCCGCCGCTGTTTCCCGGATTAATTGCTGCATCCGTCTGAATCAGTTTTACACTTGCACTGTCTTCGGCGTCAATCTCACGGTCTTTTGCACTAATGTAACCGACCGTAACACTTGTTCCATAACCAAGGGCATTACCAATAGCAATTGCCTGCTCGCCGACTTTTGTCTTTTTGCTGTCGCCAATCGTAGCAATTTTTACATTCTTCTTTGTCGAATCCGACAATTTACTCATATCCACTTCTACAACTGCTAAATCCGTTGATGAATCAGTTCCTTTTACGGTAGCACTTGCTTTGCTCTCATCATTAAAAATAATGGTAACTGAAGTGGCTCCTTCGACAACATGATTGTTTGTCGCAATGTACATTTTATTATCTTTTTGAGCAATGATAATACCGGATGCACTGCCGGTTCCCTCGCTCGTCTGTGCACCAAACGGCGTATTGGTTGTTGTCTGTGCCGTAACATCAATCGCTACAATCGACGGAAGCACCTGCTCCGAAATCGATGAAACATCCGATGTCGATGTACTCTGGTTTGTCGTCACCGTAGTCGTTGCCAGTTTCGCAGAAGCACTATCCTTCACCGTCTCATTCTGACTGACTAACACATTCTTTCCAATCATTTCCGCTCCCTGAAAAGCGGTTCCAGCGGCTGTTCCAAATAATACAGCGGCTGCTAATATTTTAGCAAATTTTTTCATATTCGCACACATCCTTTCGTCTTTGTTGCTCTTATCATAATATGAAAATGTGTGCGGTTTTTGTTCGCTTTTTGTATGAATTGTGTGGTCTTTTTGACGAAAGTGTGTCCTTTATGCCTCAAAGTTGCCAAGCACACGCATAAAGGCAGATTCCTCTTTCACACCGCGAAGTGCATTCTGCACAGCGGCATCGTCTAAGTTTCCCTCCACATCAACAAAGAAACGGTATTCCCAGTTTCTTCCCGGGATCGGACGTGACTCAATTTGTGTCATGTTCAAATCGTTATAAAGAAAATGGGACAAAATGCGGTACAGTGTACCACTCTGGTGTGGAAGTTCAATACAAAGTGCGAGTTTATTACTCTTTTTTGTGTAAACTTCTTTTGGTCCGATAATAATAAATCTTGTGCAGTTGTTCTTCTCCTGCTGAATCGAATCGGCAACAATTTCAAGTCCATATTCTTTGGCTGCACGCCGGCTCGCAATTGCCGCCTGCGTCTTATCTTTATCCTGTGCCACCTTTTTTGCGGCTGCTGCCGTTGAACCATATTCCACGCCCTCAAAAAGAGGATGTTCATTCATAAATTTCCGGCTCTGTAATAATCCCTGCGGATGGGAAAATACAGTCCGAATATCTTCTAACTTTGTGCCGGGAAGTGCTAAAAGGCACTGGTCAATTTTCATCACGTATTCGCCGACAATCGCATTTTTATAATTTAACAGTAAATCATAATTGGTGCTGATACCGCCCGTTGATGAATTTTCAATTGGCAGAACACCATAATCTGCCTGTCCGTTTTCAACGGCTTCCATCACGCCCTGAAAGCTCTGACAACTGATTCCCTGTACCGACTCACCAAACACATCTTCCATCGCCTGCTGTGTATGGGTGCCAGGCACGCCAAAATAATATACCTTTGCCTGTTCTTTATCAAACGCTTTTTCTGTTTTTTCAAAATCCGTGACATCATCCGTATGCGGCAGAACACCGTACTGGTATTTGCGGCTGATGGACATAATCTGACTGAACAGCTCACGGACCGCACGCTCATTAAATTTACCATGAGACATTTTCGAAAGACTGTCTAACTTCTGTTCCTCACGTTCTTTGTCAAATACCGCTTTTCCGGTCTCCATCTTATATTTGGCGACTTCATTAGCCACTTTCATGCGCTCTTCAAACAGTTTGACTATCTGGCTGTCAATCTCATCAATCTGCTTTCTTGAAACTTGTAAATCAATCATTTGTGTTCCTCCAAATCTTCTAACAGCATGCTGACACTCTTACCAAGCACCGGATGTTTTACATACGGAGCAATCTCAGAAAGCGGCTCCAATACAAACTGTCTTTTATGCATTTCCGGATGTGGTATCGTAAGCGTCTCTGTGTGCATGACACAGTCCCCATACAAAAGAATATCCAAATCAATCGTTCTTGGTCCCCAGTGAATCTTTCTCTCACGGTTTCCCTTCTTCTCGATTTCATGACAGACAGAAAGTAATCCTTCCGGCGTCAAAAGTGTTTCCAGTCCAATTGCCGCATTTAAAAATTTATCCTGATCCGTATAACCATACGGCTCCGTTTCAATAATTTCTGAGACCTTTACCTCACGGATTACCTCCACTTTTTTTAATTCTTCAATTGCCGCCTCTAAATAGGCTTTTCGATCTCCCATATTGGAGCCAATCGACAAATATGCCGTTTCCCATCCACGCGCAATGCTTACACTCACCGTATCCAATGGAAGTAAAATCGGTGCCCATGGTTTCTTAATCTCTACTTCCACTTTTTTCACAAGGGAAAACTTTAGCAAAATCTTTTTTGCCAGCTGCTCCGCTGCTGCCTCAATCAGACGGTACGTTTCCTTTTCCATCTGCTCTTTAACAAGATAAGAAACTTCTGCATAATTTACCGAATCCGCCAAATTATCACTTTCCCCTGCTGCCCTCGTATCCGTATAAAGAGCAAGGGAAACCAAAAACTTCTGTCCGAGTACATTTTCCTCTTTCATGACACCGTGGTGCCCATAGATTTCCAAATCGCGGATTTTAATTACATCCATGACTAGTTCTCCCTTCTGATGGCATCCGTCATACGAAGGGCACGCACATTCTTCTGCACATCATGCACACGGAAGAACTCGCAGCCTTTCATCGCTCCGATTACACTTGTAGCAATCGTTCCCTCTTCGCGCTCATCAACCGGTAAATCCAATGTAAGTCCAATCACACTTTTTCTTGATGTACCAAGCAATACCGGATATCCCATCGCTCTAATTTCTTCCAAGCGGTTGATAATGGTCAAATTCTGCTCTCTTGTCTTTGCGAACCCAACCCCCGGGTCAAGCATGATTCTCTCTTTCTTTACTCCATACTTCTCAGCAAGAGAAAGAGAGATTTCCAAATCTTTTTTTACGTCATCCATAAAGTCGTTATATTCCATCGTCTCACGGTTGTGCATTAAGCAGACGCAGACATCATACTCGGCTGCCAGTTTGGCACAGCGCTCATCATAACGAAATCCCCAAATATCATTTAACAAATCTGCTCCGGCAGAAAGTGCCGCCTCAGCCACTGCACTTTTATACGTGTCAATCGAAACCGGCACATCAAACCTTTTTTTCAATGCTTCAATGACCGGCACAACACGGCGGATTTCTTCTTCATCGCCAATCTGAACATGACCGGGTCTTGTCGATTCGCCGCCGACATCTAAAATATCGGCTCCTTCTTCTACCATTTTGTCCGCCTGCTTAAGCGCACGCTCCATATCGTTATATTTTCCACCGTCTGAAAAAGAGTCCGGTGTCACATTTAAAATCCCCATCACATAAGATTTCTCCCCCAAAGGGAACTCACGGTTTCCTATTTTCATCTTCTTTCATCCTCTCTCTATCTGGCAGCCATCTGCATAAACATCTGCGCTAGATTTTCATCTTTTTCAAATTCTCCTTTTAACGCATATGTCGTTGTCTGTGTACCGGGCTTTTGCACCCCGCGCATCGTCATACACATATGCTCTGCCTCAACCATAACCATAACGCCTTTTGGCTGCAGCGACTGCATAACGGCATCTGCAATCTGCTCCGTCAGCTGCTCCTGTATCTGGGCACGTCTGGCAAATACTTCTACCGTTCTTGCTAATTTACTAAGTCCGACTACCTTGCCATCCGGTATATACCCAATATGGACTTTGCCATAAAAAGGAAGAAAATGATGTTCACACACCGAATAAAATGTAATATCTTTTTCCACTACCATATTTCCGGTATCCGCATGAAATGTACGTGACAAATGTTTCTCTGCATCCTGTTCATAGCCGCCAAATAACTGCTCACACATATTTGCAATCCGTTTTGGCGTTTCTACTAACCCCTCTCTCGTACAATCTTCTCCAATGCCTTCCAAAAATAACTGTACTGCCTTTTCTATTTTCTTATGATCCATAACCGGCACCTCTCAATCTCCTAGCCATTTCACTGCATAACCTTTCCTATTGTACCACACGAAACTGCCTTTTAACAAGGGCAGCAGACAATATTTTTACTTGTTCTCTTGAAAAATAATATCTGCCATTTCACCGTCCACTGCCTTCACCAAATCATCCGGCGAAAGAAGTATCTGGGAACCAAGTCTTCCCCCGCTGACAATTACCGTATCCCATTCTTTCGCAGATTCATGAATAATAGTACGGTATTTCTTTTTCATGCCAATGGATGTACAGCCGCCCCTGATATAACCGGTAACTGCCTGAATGTCTTTGACGTGAACCATCGCAAGCGATTTTTCTCCTACAACATGCGCTGCCTTTTTTAAATCGACCTCTTTGTCTACCGGCAGAACAAAGACATAATATTCTTTGCTTTTTCCCTGCATGACAAGCGTCTTAAACGACTGTGCATAGGGCTGTCCTAACTGGTCTGCAATGTGCATGCCATCCACAAACTCATCGCACTCATATGTCTTTACCTCAAACGGTATTTTCAGTTTTTCCAAAATACGCATTGCATTCGTTTTAACTTCTTTTTCTTTTTTTGCCATAATTTCCATCTCTTTTCTGATTTACTGCTTGTTCTTCCAGCTAAGTTCTCCTAATAGGGATAATGAGCCAAACATCACAATGT
>ERZ808240.2218-NODE-2218-length-21954-cov-3.468560_pt1 | contig 21954 bp, 19 predicted proteins | sample MGYA00521084_ERZ808240 | MGnify/ENA primary metagenome ERZ808240 (study PRJEB31516, sample SAMN03275571) | gut metagenome | biome: mammalia-associated habitat; material: feces | host: Papio cynocephalus | place: Kenya | collected 2012-08-06 ...
ACAAACTTCCTTCTGATGCATGCTATGGGACCTAACGTTGCCGGTGTTATCGGTTCTGCTGTTGCAGCAGGCGTACTCCTCGGAGTTATCGGTTAATCATAAAATTAAATTTTCAAAAAGGTATAATCTCCTTTTCAGCGTAAATAATAAGCTGAAAAGGAGGTTTTTTTATGAACACAGATTTTTTGAAAAGTGAATCAAGAATAAATCTTATGCGTGCATTTGCAGGCGAAAGTCAGGCAAGAAACAGATACACTTTTGCACAGTGTACTGCTGAACAGAATAACTTTTTCGCACTCGGTCAGGTTTTTAAATTTACTGCCGGTCAGGAAAAGGCTCATGCAGAAGTTTTCTACAATCTTCTGAAACAGTCAGCAGGAATAAATACTGAAATAACAGCAGGCTATCCCGCTGATGTCTATGATGATATTTCAAAACTTCTTCAATGCTCAGTCCACAATGAAAATGATGAGGCAGAAACAATTTATCCTTCATTTGCTGAAACTGCAAAGAAAGAAGGGTTTCCTGAAATTGCTTCAAAATTCATTCTTATCGCAGGAATAGAAGAAGTTCACCGCAGACGATTTGAATATTTTGAAAATCTTCTGAAACAGGACAGACTTTTCAAATCAGATAAAACAGAACGCTGGGTATGCCTTAACTGCGGTCATATTCACGAATCAAGCGAACCGCCGAAAGCCTGCCCTGTATGCAGTAAAAATCAGGGATATTTTATAAGGGAAATTGACCTTGCATTTACGGGAGGTATATTATGTCAGCAGTAATCGATAAAATATATGGTTTTGAAATACTGGATTCACGAGGAAAGCCTACTGTAAGAACTGAAGTTATGCTTGATGACGGTTCTGTCGGTTCAGCAAGCGTTCCGTCAGGAGCATCAACGGGAATTTATGAGGCTGTTGAACTTCGTGACGGTGATGAACGCTATAACGGAAACGGTGTAAGAAAAGCTGTTTCAAATATCAACAATACAATTGCAAAGGCTCTTAAAGGAATGAATGCTTCAGAAATACGAAAAGCTGACTGCACTATGATAAAGCTTGACGGAACTGAAAACAAATCAAATCTCGGAGCAAATGCAATTCTTTCAGTATCTCTTGCAACAGCAAAGGCTTATGCGAAACATTACAGACTTCCGCTTTATAAATTCATAGGCGGTATTTCTGCAAACAGACTTCCTGTTCCTATGATGAATATTTTAAACGGAGGTGTTCACGCCTCAAACAATGTTGATATTCAGGAATTTATGATTATGCCGGCTGGTGCATGCTGTTTTAAAGAGGCTCTGAGAATGGGCAGTGAAATATATCACGCTCTCGGCAGTATTCTCAAATCAAAAGGACTTAATACAGGTGTAGGAGATGAGGGCGGATTTGCTCCTGACCTTGAATCAGATGAACAGGCTGTTGAAGTAATTCTTACAGCAATAAAAACAGCAGGATATAACACAGATGATGTGAAAATTGCACTTGATGCTGCATCAAGTGAATGGTATACCGAAAACGGAACATATCATCTTCCGAAAAGAAATATTGATATGACATCAGATGAATTAATATCCTACTGGAAAAAACTTGCAGGCACTTATCCTATAATATCAGTTGAAGACCCTCTGGGTGAAAAAGACTGGAACGGCTGGAAAAATATCACTTCAGAACTCGGAAATAAAATTCAGCTTGTCGGTGATGATTTGTTTGTAACAAATACAAAGCATATCCAGAAGGGTATAAGTGAAGGTGCTGGAAATTCTGTTCTTATAAAATATAACCAGATTGGAACACTTTCAGAGGCTCTTAATGCTGTTCAGCTTGCAAAGGAAAACGGATATACAGCTGTAATTTCACACCGTTCAGGCGAAACAGAGGAAACGGCAATTGCTGATATTGCAGTAGGAACTAATGCCGGACAGATTAAAACAGGTGCTCCCTGCCGAAGTGACAGAACTGCAAAATACAACAGACTTTTAAGAATTGAATCAGATATTTTAAATTCAAGATATGGACTGATATAACAGAAAAGGGCGAATCACATAAGATTCGCCCTTAAATTATCTATAAGCTTTTTGGGATTTTCTGATTTCATAAGCGATGACATAACACATATTCCGCTTATTCCCGTATCTTTTAAAAGAACTGCATTTTCTGTATTTATTCCGCCTATCGCATAAACAGGAATATCAACATTTCTGCATATTTCAGATATAAAGCCAATTCCCCTCGGAGTCAGTCCTGCTTTGCACTGTGTTTCAAAAATATGACCTGCTGTTATATACTCTGCACCAAACTTCTGACATTCTTCTGCCTCTGCTAAAGAATGAACTGATACGCCTGTATTTCTGAATTTATTATCAATAAAATCAGAATATGAACAGTGAAAATTTCTGACATCAAGCTTTGATTTTACAGAATAAAATTTATGAACAGTAAATTCAGTATCATATTTTTCACAGATATTTTTTACTTCATATGCAAGCCTTAAATATTCATCTTCTGATAAATGCTTTTCACGCAGTATTATTTTATCTATACCGCCACGGCATATTTTTTCAATCTGATTCAGAAAATTATCTCCGCATAGAGTGCTTTGTGTAACGCATATAATTTTACACATATATATAGTCACTCATAACAGGCTGGAGACCTTTTTCAACAAGAGCGTTGTAAACTTCCTTTACATTTCTCGGGTCAGAAATTTCAAACTGTTCATCGCCCTTTTTTTCATTTTCTCCATGACCGCCTATTCCGACATCAACACCTGCTGAAATTTTTGTTGCAGCTATATCAACAATATTATCACGGAATTTCTGATTTTCTCTTGTTGATATAGTTATATTTGAATAGGGCAGAAAAATTCTGTAAGCACAGACTATCTGAAGAAGCTGTTTTTCGTGAACATCACGAGGATTTATATTTTCATTGTTTATTATCGGACGCAGACGCGGACATGATATTGCAATTTCTGCGTGGGGATATTTCTGCTGAATAATGCTTGCGTGAAGTCCGACAGCGAAAGCGTCCTTTCTGAAATTATCAAGACCTAAAAGTGCTGCAAATCCTACGCCACGCATACCTCCCATAACTGCCCTTTCCTGAGCATTGAATCGATACGGGAAAATTCTCTTGTGACCGCCCAGATGAAGTTCTGAATACTTATCAGAATTATAGGTTTCCTGAAATACTGTTACATAATCCGCACCGCATTCGTGGAGGTATCTGTATTCATCTGAATTTACAGGATAAATTTCAAGTCCGACTACCTTGAAATATTTTGATGCAATTTTACAAGCCTCGCCTATATACTCAACATCTGAATATTTACGGCTTTCACCGGTAAGAATAAGAATTTCCTGCAAACCGCTTTCAGATATAGCCTGCATTTCCTTTTCAATTTCCTCATAGTTGAGCTTTGCACGGTGTATTTTGTTTTTACAGTTAAATCCGCAGTATATACAAAGATTTTCACAGTAGTTTGATATGTAAAGCGGAGTGAACATATAAACTGAATTTCCGAAATGTTTCTGCTTTTCATATCTTGCTTTCTGAGCTATTTCCTCAATGAATTTTTCTGCTGACGGAGATAAAAGTGCCTTGAAATCCTCAACTGTGCATGTATCACTTTCAAGAGCATTTATTACATCTTTTTCAGTATAGTTTTCGGGATTGTATTCATTCATAGCGGATATTACTTTATCCTGAATTTCAGAGCCGATATTTTCCATACCTTCAAGATATTCCATATGATTAACCATTCTGAAATCACTCCCCTAAAAATCCTGTAAGCGGTGAAGATGCTGATGCACCTTTTGCTCTTACTCTGCCGAGTCCTGAAAGATATGCACTTCTTCCTGCCTCAACAGCCTTTTTAAAAGCCTCTGCCATAAGTGGAATATTTCCTGCTGTCGCTATCGCAGTGTTAATCATTACAGCATCAGCACCCATTTCCATAACTTCACACGCCTGTGAAGGTCTGCCTATTCCCGCATCAACAATTATCGGGAGATTTATTTCATCAATAAGAATCTGTATAAATTCCTTTGTGCATAAACCCTTGTTTGAACCTATCGGAGATGCAAGAGGCATTACAGCCGATGCACCTGCATTTACCAAATCTCTTGCAACATTTAAATCAGGGTACATATACGGCATTACAACAAATCCCTCTTTTGCAAGAATTTCAGTAGCTTTTATTGTTTCAGCGTTATCAGGGAGAAGATATTTTGAATCCCTGATAACTTCTATCTTTACAAAGTCACCGCAACCGATTTCCCTTGAAAGTCTTGCAATTCTCACAGCTTCCTCTGCATTTCTTGCACCTGATGTATTCGGGAGAAGTGTAACGCCCTCCGGAATATAGTCAAGAATATTTGCAACATTTCCGCTGTTTGCACGTCTGAGAGCAAGTGTAATTATTTCTGCTCCTGCATTTTCAACAGCAGATTTTATAAGCTCAAGGGAATATTTTCCCGAACCGAGTATAAATCTTGAATTAAATTCATGTCCGCCTATAACGAGTTTATCCATTTTAAAACGCTTCCTTAAATATATTTTCGGGGCAAACAAAGTTCGCCCCAAAGTTTTTTATTTATTTTACTTTACCATTGCAAGAATGGATTTTTTATCCCTTGCACCTACTGCAACATCAGCAATTATACCGTTTTTGACTGATACAAGAGTCGGAATACTCTGAATCTGAAAAGCTCCGGCAAGTTCAGGCTGTTCATCAACATTGACTTTTCCTACCTTTATATCAGGATTTTCTTCTGCAATTTCATCAACAACAGGTGATACCATACGGCAAGGACCGCACCATGTTGCCCAGAAGTCAAGAAGTACATTCTTTTCAGACTTTGTAACTTCATCTTCAAAGTTTTCTTTTGTAATTGTTACAACTGCCATAAAAAATCATTCCTTTCAAAAAATAGTTATTTGCTTTTATAATAAAGCATACAATGACAGTAACCCTCAAAATCGGGGTCTTTTATCTGTTCCCTGAACTCCTTGCATATACATTTGTTATCCTCTGTATGCTGTAAACGGCAGGGACAGTATCCGCCTGTACGCTTTAAGCCTTCTTTTACGGTTTTCACAATTTCCGCATCATCGTTATATCTTATCTTCAAGACAAATCAACCTCATTTCAGCGTCATTCGTTCACCGTCATGGCTTATTGTGGTATTGCTGAAAATTTTTCTTATGCTTTCAGCATATTCGGAAGGATTTACAAGTGCAGGGCTGTAATGCGTGAGCCACAATCTTTCTGAACCCGATTTCAAAGCAACTTCTGCACTTTGAGAGAATACCATATGACCTTTTTCACGCATTTTTTCTATGTATTCATCATCACCATACATTCCCTCACATACAAGCAAATCTGAATTTTCAGCAAATGAAATCATATCTTTAAAGAACACACTGTCAGTCATATAAGTAATCTTAATCGGCTTTCTCTTTTCATCTGTAACCATATCGGGAGTTATGATATTTCCGTTAAGTTCAACGCTTTTTCCTGAATGGAGCATTTTCCAGTATTTCAAATCTACTCCGAGATTTTTTGCCTTTTCAGGATTAAAAACAGGTTTTCTGTTAAGTGTGAAAGAATATCCGAGACAATCTGTTTTGTGTCTCATCGGAAGTGACCTTACATCAATATCATTCCACTTAACCTCTGAAATATTCTTTAAGGAAAGCTCATGTATTTCCAGTTCAAAAGGAAGAACAGGACAGATACAGCATAACTTGTCTATAATATCCGTTATTCCTGTATGACTGTATATTTTAAGAGTTCCCGTTTTACCGCAGTTCCCGAGCGAAAGAAGAAGTCCAGGAAGTCCTGATATATGGTCAGCATGCACATGAGTTATAAAAAGAGCATCAAGGCGACTCAGTTTACAGCCGTTTTTTGCAAGAGTAATCTGTGTACCTTCTCCGCAGTCTATAAGACATGCTTTTCCGTTGTATTCAATCCAGAAACATGTCAGCCACCTGTCAGGTAGCGGAAGCATTCCGCCTGTCCCCGCAAGGCATACATCTATCATTTTTTATCACCTTTTTTCTGTCAGTCATTTTTCATAAATATAAAGGACGGTATAACAGCCATAAGAGAAACAATTACCATAACAATAACCATCGGAATACTTGCCGGAATAAACATAAACAGCACTGCCGTTATATATGATGCAACAGTATTTACAAAGAAGTGTATCATCATTGACGGAATTATACTGTTATACTTCTTAACGGCATATCCGAGAATAAGACCTATTATAAACGCATATGTTCCCTGAACCCAGTTCATATGCATAATTCCGAAAATAAGAGCCTGAATTGTATTTGCAATCCAGAAAGGGAGTGACTTCCGGAAATACATAAGAGTTATTCCACGGCATAAAAGTTCCTCGCTTATCGGGGCAAGAAACGATGCTGATAAAAGCATAATGAAACTTTTTCCCATTCCCGATATTTCAACCAGACGTTCATAATCAGCAATAACATCAGGGAAAAAACACTGCTGTATAAGAGCAGTTGTATTGCTGAGAACACTCAGCGACAATGCCATAACAAAAGTAACAAGCAGAATTTTCGGGCGGAATCTGAACTGTCTTTCAGGATTTTTTGTTCTGCCGAAAAAATACCATAATCCGAAAATAAGTGCCATAGCAACATGCATAACAAATGTTGCAGGAGGAGAAATTTCGCTTACAATCTCTGTATACTTTTCAGTATTGCCATTTTGCAGAGCGTCCATAACTTCCGAAATTCTCGGCAACATAAAAGCAATCGTAACACCAAGCTGTATAATCCAGTAACTTATGAAAGGTACAAGTGCAAGGAAAAAGTATCCTATCTTTGCACCTGTACTGATTTTTTTATCTTCCAAATTATCCCCCTCCCATAAATGATACGATTTCGATTTCATCATCTTGAGAGATAATATAGTTTTTATATTCCGTTTTGGGAATTATATTATAGTTTACTTCAACGGCAATTCTTTCAGGAACATATCCGTTCTTTTCAAGATATGCTGACAAAGTTTCGCCGACAGCCTCGGGAGTATTAACACCATTTATTTTAATCATATTAAATCACCTTATTTTTCTGAGCAGAATCTTACTTCCTTGCCCTCAAGAATCATATTTGTAGTTCTCATAGCACACATCTTTCCGCACATAGAACATGTATGCTTTTCTGAAGGCGGAGCAGAGTTGAAATATCTTTCAGCCTTTTCCCTGTCAATTGCATAGCTGAACATTTCGTCCCAGTCGATACGTCTGCGGGCATCACTCATCTTGTTGTCAATATCTCTTGCACCCTTTACACCCTTTGCAATATCAGCAGCATGTGCAGCGATTTTACTTGCAACAATTCCCTCTTTTACATCATCAATATCAGGCAGACGGAGATGTTCAGCAGGTGTTACATAGCAAAGGAAATCCGCACCGCTTGAAGCTGCGATTGCACCGCCTATTGCAGATGTTATATGGTCATATCCAGGGGCAATATCAGTTACAAGAGGGCCTAAAACATAGAACGGTGCATTATGGCATATTCTTTTCTGAATTGTCATATTAGCTGCAATTTCGTTCATAGCCATATGTCCCGGACCTTCAACCATTACCTGAACATCTTTTGCCCATGCACGTTCTGTCAGGTATCCGAGTTCTATAAGCTCACTAATCTGTCCGGCATCGGTGCTGTCTGCAATAGAACCCGGACGGAGAGCATCACCAAGACTGATTGTAACATCATACTCTCTTAATATATCAAGAACTTCATCATAATATTCATAGAACGGATTTTCATTTCCTGTCATCTCCATCCATGCAAAGAGAAGTGAACCTCCTCTTGAAACTATGTTTGTAACTCTTTTTGAACGCTTGAAACATTCAACAGCACGCTTGTTTATTCCTGCATGAATTGTCATAAAGTCAACGCCCTCTTTTGCGTGAGCTTCAACAACTTTAAGAAAATCCTTTGCAGATATATCAAGCAAATCCTTTTCAAGATAGCCGACTGCATCATACATCGGAACAGTTCCAATCATAGCAGGAGACATTTCTATAAGCTTTTTTCTGAATGTATTTGTCTTTCCGTAATTTGACAAATCCATAATAGCCTCACACTTGAAATCGATTGCAAGCTTTACTTTCTGCATTTCAATGTCATAATCCTTTTTGTCTCCTGAAATTCCGAGATTTACGTTGATTTTAGTACGCAGTCCCGAACCTATTCCCTCTGCTGAAAGTGATTTGTGATTTATATTTGCAGGAATTGCAACAGTTCCCTCTGCAACAGCTTTCATAATTTCAGAAACATCAATATTTTCCTTTTCTGCAACGGTTTTCATCTGAGGTGTAATAATTCCCTTTTTACCGGCTTCCATCTGTGTTTTGTAATTCAAAAAAAATCATCTCCTAAAAATAAAAAGATACACAATCCCCCTGAAAAGAAATAATGTGTATCCGTAAAAAAATTTCCTACGACGGCATTATCCGTATCAGGTCTAACGGTCGGAGTTGGATTACTCCCTCTCAGCCTGCACACAAGCTCCCATAAATAATTTTAACTCATAATTTATGATTTGTCAATACTTGACTTTAATATTAATACATGCTATAATGATATGTAATTTGTATTTTGAGAAAGGATTTATAATGCTGTTTAATGAACTTAATTTATCTCAGGAGCTTTTAAAGGCTGTTGAGGAACTCGGATTTTCTGAAATGACAGAAATCCAGCAAAAAAGCATACCGCTTCTTCTTGAAGGCTCTGACGTTACAGGACGTTCAAATACCGGTACGGGAAAAACCGCAGCTTTTGGTATTCCTGCTGTTGAAAGTATTAAGGAAAACGATAAAAATGTTGCTGTTCTCATTCTCTGCCCTACAAGAGAACTTGCTATGCAGGCTTGTGAAGAACTTAAAAAATTCTCCAGATTTAAAAAATATGTAAGAGTTTGTGCTGTCTACGGCGGTGCAAGTATGGAAAAACAGATTCATGAACTTAAAAGAGGAGTAAATATTGTTGTCGGAACTCCCGGCCGTGTTATGGACCATATGAGGAGACGCACTTTAAAGCTTGAAAATCTCCGCACAATTATCCTCGATGAAGCTGATGAAATGCTTAATATGGGATTTCGTGAAGATATTGAAACTATTCTTAAAAATGTACCCGAAGAACGTCAGACCGTTCTTTTTTCAGCAACAATGTCTCCTGAAATTCTTGCTATAACCAAAGAATATCAGAATAATCCTGTAACAGTAAAAATAGAGGCAAAACACCGTACTGTTGACCTTATTGACCAGTATTATTTTGAAGTTGCTATGGGAAGAAAAACTGATGCACTCAAACTTCTCCTTTCAGCATATTCACCGAAATCTTCAATGATTTTCTGCAACACAAAAAAAATGGTTGATGAACTTACTGAAGAACTTGTAAAAAGCGGTTTCAAGGCTATGGGACTCCATGGAGATATGAAACAGTCACAGCGTACACAGGTTATGAACAGTTTTAAAAACGGTTCTGTATCAGTTCTGATAGCTACTGATGTTGCTGCAAGAGGTATTGACGTAAGCGGTATTGATGCCGTTTTCAATTATGATATTCCGCAGGACAATGAATATTATATTCACAGAATAGGAAGAACAGGCCGTGCAGGTCACAAGGGAACTGCCTATACTCTTGTAAGCGGAAGAAAACAGGTCTATGCCCTTAAAGATATTTCAAAATTTACAAAGGCTGAAATTACAGAATTACCCTTACCGCAGAAAAAGGATATAATCAGATTCAAGCTTGATAAAATTTCTGAACAGATAAAAAATATCAGCAATCCTTCAGATGAGGCACTTTCTGTTGCAGAAAAACTGATTGAAAGCGGAATGTCTCCTGTTGAAATAATTGCAGGTCTTATAGATGAAAAATTTCAGGCAGAAATTATGTCTCTCCCTGAATTTGATATTCCATCTCCTCTCAGAAAAAGCAAACGCAGGGACAAGTCTGATACTGTTAAAATTGAAATCAGCATAGGAAGAAATCAGCGTATTGCACCGAATTTCATTCTCGGAGCTTTGGCTGATGCAACAGGTCTTTCCGGCAGGGATTTCGGTAAAATAGATATTTTCGATAAGCACACAACAGTTGAAATTCCGGCATCAGAAACAGATTACATTCTTGATTCAATGGAATCTGCAAAAATAAACGGATACAAAGTTGAAGTAAAGCTTTATGACGGAAAATCAAAATCCTCAAAAAATTCATCAAGAGATGATTTCAGACATGAAAAAAGACCACAGAAAAAATACAGACAGTCACCCAGAGGAAGATATTCCGAAAGCTCTCCGAAAAAAACTCACCATATAAAGAAAAGACATTAAGAGGTATTTCTTATGAGTAACAACAATAAAAAGCAGTCAAAAAGTTCGGGCAGTGTTCCCGAAAAAAAGATGTGGATGCGTATAGTTGTACTTGCTGTATGTGCAGTAATGATTATAGGAATAATCATTCTTCCGCTTCTCTGAAAAAAATTAAAACCGGTGGAATTAAATCCACCGGTTTTTTATATTACATTTTTAAGAATAGTTATAAAAGGTTTCTTGTCATACAAATCGCCTGAATTGTCATATCTCCATTCATCATCAGGATTTATAAGAAAGAGCGTTGTATTGTTATATGAAATGGCAGTAATTTCACTGCTTTTAAGTTCAAGATATGAAACGCAGTTTTTAGGCAAATCCATATTCATAGGGTCATAGCCCTTGTTTATAAATATAAAAGATGATGACATTTTTGCACGGTATTCAGCATCAAGTCTCTGACATTCAGCAGAAATTTTTCTTCTTTCGCTTTCATCTCTTGAACGTGCTTCTTCAGCCTGTTTTTCCTTGATATGATTCATAACTTTTGCCATTTTTGCCCGAAAGGAGCTTGACGGTTCAACGACTATCATTTTCAAATCGGTCTGAAAATGGCATGTATATTCACCAATTTCCAAATTTACATTTTGCAGTTTTATATGTGCGACAGGTCTTTTTGAATCCAGAACGACACTGCCGGAAATGAAATTTTTCATAAAATTTATCTCCTTCTGATTAAAATTGAAATCTATGGACATCATATTCAGAACAGTAAAAATTATCTTTTTCGTCATAATACTTCAGAATATGAAAATATCCGGCTTATATAAATATATTCTACTATATATCGCTAAAAAAGTCAATTGCAAATTAATATTAAAATGAAATAATGTGATTATGCACAAAAAATACAGATATTTCACTCCAAAATAACACAAAAGCGGACAGAAAACATCTGTCCGCTGTTTTATAAGATAAAAACAATTATCTTAAATTTGTATAACCCATAAGGTATCTGTCAACTTCCTTTGCACATTCTCTGCCCTCACGAATAGCCCATACAACGAGAGACTGACCTCTGTGCATATCGCCTGCTGTGAAAACCTTTTCAACGTTTGTGCTGTATTTTCCGGCTTCTGTCTTAACGTTAGTACGTTCAGTTACTTCAACACCGAAAGCCTCTGTAACATATGACTGTGAACCGAGGAAACCGGCTGCAATAAGTGCAATTTCAGCAGGAATAACCTTTTCGCTTCCCTCAACTTCCTGAGGTCTGCCGTTTGAAAAATCAAGATTTATTGTCTTTATAGCTTTAAGCCTGTTGTTTTCGTCCTTGATAAATTCCTTGACAGTAGTCTGATAAATTCTCGGGTCGTGACCGAATACTGCAATAGATTCCTCCTGACCGTAATCAACCTTGCATATGCGGGGCCATTCAGGCCAAGGATTGTTTTCTGCACGGGTATCAGGGAGTTTCGGCATCATTTCAAGCTGTACAACTGATTTACAGCCATGGCGGATTGATGTTCCGACGCAGTCGTTTCCTGTATCTCCTCCGCCGATTACAACAACATTCTTGTATTTTGAATTTATTGCAACGGAGTTTGAAACAAGGCTTTTTGTAGTTGCTTTAAGATAATCAACAGCAAAATATATGCCCTCTGCATCTCTGCCCTCAGCTTTTATATCACGAGGATTTGATGCACCGCATGCAAGAATTACAGCATCATATTTATCTATAATATCACTTGCCATAACGGTTCTGCCGATGTCAGTATTGGTTACGAATTTAATTCCCTCGTCCTCCATAAGCTTTATACGTCTGTCAATAATATGCTTTTCGAGTTTCATATTCGGAATACCATACATAAGCAGTCCGCCTGCGTGGTCTTCACGTTCATAGACAGTAACGTTGTGACCTCTCTTGTTAAGTTGTGCAGCGGCTGCAAGTCCCGAAGGGCCTGAGCCTATAACTGCAACATTTTTTCCTGTTCTTACTTTCGGGGGATTCGGCTTTATATATCCTGATGCAAAAGCATTTTCAATAATTGCATATTCGTTTTCCTTAACTGTTACAGGGTCACCGTTAAGACCGCATGTACATGCCTTTTCGCAGAGTGCCGGACATACTCTTGAAGTAAATTCGGGGAAATTATTTGTAAAGAGAAGTCTGGCAGCAGCATCTTCCATAAAATCCTTATATATAAGGTCATTCCATTCAGGAATAAGGTTATTAAGCGGACAGCCTGAAACCATTCCCATAAGCGGTTTACCTGACTGGCAGAAAGGAACTCCGCAGTCCATACATCTTGCAGCCTGTTTTTTTCTTTCCTCTGCTGAAAGAGGAGTATGAAATTCTTTGTAATGCTGTATTCTCTGCATCGGGTCAGCTCCCGGATTTTCTATTCTCTGATAATCGAGGAATCCTGTTTTCTTTCCCATTTTTCACAACCTCCTTACTTTTTGGCAGCGGCATAGAATGCCTCAAGTTCTGCATCTTCGTGATTCATACCCTTGTTTTCAAAATCCTTGATTAATCCGAGGATATGTGCATAATCATATGGAATAATCTTCTTGAATTTCGGAACATAGTTATCAAAATCAGCAAGAATCTGTTTTGCTTTAAGAGAACCTGTTGCCTGTGCATGCTGTTCAATCATATCATGGAGCTGTTTAATATCCTCTGAATCGGATACAAGGCTGAATGATACAATACTCTTGTTAAGGTCAAGATAGAGGTCGTGGTCTTCATCAAGAACATAGGCAATACCGCCACTCATACCTGCTGCAAAGTTTTTGCCAGTCTTACCGAGAACTACAACACAGCCACCTGTCATATATTCACAGCCGTGGTCACCTACACCCTCAACTACAACAGACGCTCCGGAATTTCTTACGCAGAATCTTTCACCTGCAACACCGTTTATAAATGCCTTACCGCTTGTCGCACCGAAAAGTGCAACGTTTCCGATTATAATATTCTCATCAGCCTTGAATTTTGAACCTGCCGGAGGATATATAATAAGCTTACCGCCTGAAAGACCTTTTCCGAAATAGTCGTTTGAATCGCCAGCAAGTTCCATTGTAAGACCCTTAGGAATAAATGCACCGAAGCTTTGACCGCCTGAACCTGTAAGCTTGATTGTATAGAAATCATCAGGAAGTGTTGAACCATAACGCTTTGTGATTTCAGAACCGAAAATAGTTCCGACAGTTCTGTCAGTATTTGTAACAGAAATCTGAATTTCTTTAGCTTTTCTCTGTTCAAGGGCATCTTTCATCTGATTGAGAATTTTCTTATAGTCAACAGTATTTTCAAGGTGGAAATCAAATTTATCTTCTGCTTTGAAAGAATGTGATATATCAGAGCCAAGGAAATCATTGTGAAGAATATTTGACATATTGATTTTTGATGCCTTGTTGTCATCGCTGAAATGCTTTACATGAAGTAAATCTGTACGTCCGACAAGTTCACTTACTGTACGGATTCCGAGTTTTGCCATATATTCACGAAGTTCCTGAGCAATAAACTTCATAAAGTTTTCAACATATTCAGGCTTGCCTGTAAATCTCTTTCTGAGTTCAGGGTTCTGAGTTGCAACACCAACAGGACATGTATCCATATTGCAGACTCTCATCATAACGCAACCCATAGTTACAAGCGGAGCTGTTGCAAATCCATATTCTTCAGCACCAAGAAGTGCAGCAACAAGAACATCACGGCCTGTCATCATTTTACCGTCTGTTTCTATTACAACCTTTGAACGCAGTCCGTTCATCATAAGAGTCTGATGTGTTTCAGCAACACCGAGTTCCCAAGGCAGACCTGCATGATATATTGAGTTTCTCGGAGCAGCACCTGTTCCGCCGTCATATCCTGAAATAAGAACTACTTCTGCACCTGCTTTTGCAACACCTGCTGCAACTGTTCCCACGCCTGCCTCTGATACAAGCTTTACGGAAATTCTTGCCTTACTGTTTGCATTTTTAAGGTCATATATAAGCTGTGCCAAGTCTTCAATTGAATATATATCATGATGCGGAGGAGGTGAAATAAGTGATACACCAGTAGTTGAATGACGTGTTTTTGCAATCCAGGGGTATACCTTTCCGCCCGGAAGATGACCGCCTTCACCAGGTTTTGCACCCTGAGCCATTTTAATCTGGATTTCATCAGCACTTACAAGATATTCAGATGTTACGCCGAAACGTCCTGATGCAACCTGCTTTATAGCAGAACATTTATTGATTTCCTGTCCCTTTGTTGCGATACGTTCAGGAGTTTCACCGCCCTCACCGCTGTTTGACTTACCGCCGAGATGATTCATTGCGATAGCCATTGTTTCATGAGCTTCCTGTGAAATTGAACCGTATGACATAGCACCTGTTTTGAATCTCTTTACAATTGAATCAACGCTTTCAACTTCATCAATCGGAATACCGCCGTCCTGTGCATAGTTGAAATCAAGAATATTACGGAGGTTCATATTTCTGTCCTCACGGTTTACAGCCTGAGAATATTTCTTGAAAAGCTCATAATCACCTTTTCTTGTGGAAAGCTGGAGAAGATGAATAGTTTCAGGATTATACATATGCTCCTCCTTACCGCTTCTCAGTTTGTGAGAACCCTCTGAATCTATTTCAGAATCAACGCCGAGTCCCATAGGGTCATAAGCCTTGTTATGAAGTTTCAGAGTTCTCTTTTCAATATCTTCAAGAGTAATTCCGCCTATTCTTGAAACAGTACCTGTGAAGTAATCATTTATAACCTTTTCGCCTATACCGATAGCTTCAAAGTTTCTTGAACCCTGATATGACTGAATAGTTGAAATACCCATTTTTGAGGCAATTTTAACTATTCCTGAAAGTATGCAGGTATTATAAGTTGTATCGGCTGCGAAAGTTTCCTTATCGAGTACACCTCTGTGAACCATATCTCTTATAGTTTCCTGAGCAAGATAAGGATTTATTGCTGTTGCACCGTATGCAAGAAGTGTTGCAAACTGATGAACTTCTCTCGGTTCACCACTTTCGAGAATAAGTGAAGTAGCAGTTTTCTTGTTATTGACAACAAGGAAGTGCTGAACTGCTGAAACTGCAAGAAGTGACGGAATAGGAATCATTTTTTCATTGACTCCTCTGTCTGAAAGAACAATTATATTTGCACCGTCATCGTGAGCTTTATCAGCTTTTGCGAGAACTTCATTTATAGCATCTTTAAGTGATGTACCCTTTTCATATATAATCGGAACTACGGTAGTTCTGAATTTTGTATTTTTAAGCGATTTTATTTTCATCATGTCAAGACATGAGAGAATAGGATTGTTTATTTTAAGAACATAGCAGTTATCCGGTTTTTCTTCAAGAAGATTTCCTGCTGAACCCGCATATACGCAAGTATCAGTGATAATATTTTCACGGATAGCATCAATAGGTGGATTTGTTACCTGTGCGAAAAGCTGTCGGAAATATGAGAAAAGCGGAGGGTCACACTCTGAAAGCGGAGGAATAGGAGAATCACAGCCCATTGCTGCAATAGGTTCAGAACCTGTTTCTGCCATAGGAAGTATACTTGTACGGATATTTTCGTATGTATATCCAAATGTTTTCTGAAGTCTGCATATTTCATCGTGGTCATAATGCTGTACAGCTTTATTCGGAAATTTAAGGTCACTGAGATGAACGAAATTCATATCAAGCCATTCACCGTAAGGCTGTCTTTCAGCGTAATGATTTTTCAAATCCTCATCATCAATAAGCTCACCTTTGACTGTATCAACAAGGAGCATTTTTCCAGGGTGAAGTCTTTCTTTTCTGAGAATCTGTTCTGACGGAATATCAATTGCACCAACTTCAGATGAAAGAATAAGAAATCCGTCAACAGTTATATAATATCTTGAAGGTCTTAAACCGTTTCTGTCGAGAACAGCACCCATAAGGTCACCATCCGTAAAGAGTATTGAAGCAGGGCCGTCCCAGGGTTCCATCATAGTAGCATAATACTGATAGAAACTGCGTTTCTTGTTATTCATAGAGTTTACATTTCTGAACGGTTCAGGAATACAGACCATTACAGCAAGAGGAAGTTCCATTCCTGACATTACCATAAATTCAAGAGCGTTATCAAGTCTTGCAGAGTCTGAACCAGCTGTTTCAACAATCGGAAGAACCTTTTTCATATTTTTTCCGAGCACATCACATGAAACACATTCTTCTCTTGCAAGCATCTTGTCGGCATTACCTGTAATAGTATTTATTTCACCGTTATGAACGATAAATCTGTAAGGGTGAGCCTTCTGCCAGCTTGGATTTGTATTTGTGGAAAATCTTGAATGAACTGTTGCGATAGCAGAAACATAATTTTCGTCCTGCAAATCATAATAGAAAAGACGGAGTTCATTTACAAGAAACATTCCTTTATATACAATAGTTCTGCTTGAGAGTGAACATACATAAGTATTTTTATTTTTATTTTCAAAAACACGTCTTGCAACATAAAGACGTCTGTCGAAGTCTATACCTCTTGCACAACCTTCAGGACGTTTTATAAACACCTGCATAATTTCAGGCATACTTTCCAAAGCTCTTGTACCGAGTACGCTTGAATTTACCGGAACTTTTCTCCAGCCTATAAGCTCAAGTTTTTCAGCTTTGAGAACATTTTCAAAGGTATCCATAGCCTTGCGACATTCTTTTTCGTCCTGTGGCAAAAAGAACATGCCTATACCATAATCACGTTCACTGCCGAGTTCAAAATCGACAGAATTCTTAAAGAATTTATGTGAAATCTGGAGCATAATTCCAACGCCGTCACCTGTTTTTCCCTCAGCGTCCTTACCAGCTCTGTGTTCAAGTGTTTCAACAATACGGAGAGCGTTTTCAACAACAAATCTTGATTTTATACCCTTCATATTGACAACAGCACCTATGCCACAGTTTTCATGTTCAAAACTCGGGTCATATAATCCCTGTTTTTCATAAGGATTCTGATTTCTGTAATTATCCATATTATTCTCCTTTTCACGTTAATATTGTCCTTAAAAGGACTTGCCTAACAATTTAATTTTATACTATACTTACAAATTTGTCAAGAAAAATTAAGAGGAATAAAAACTTCCACACTTTAGAAAAGAAACAAAACGAACAGGATTTATTAATATTCAAAATCGAATATTAATTTTTTCATAAAAACCAAAAAAATACTGCCTTAAAAGTTCAGAAAAAAGGCAGTATTTAAAAATCTAAAATTACTACAATAAAAGCAGTAAAAATCATTTGTATTTTGTGCAATTACAGCAGTCCGCCACTGGAATACAGTTTTGCAGAATTATTTTTCAAGGCTGTCGCTCTTACCGCTTGAAATATTAGCATAATATTCAAGAATACGGCTTGCATCAGAAGAATCAACACTTCCGTCATGATTTACGTCAGCACATTCAAGCTGTTTCTGTGTGAGACCATATCCCTTACCGCTTGAAAAACTTGCATAAGCACTCAAAACGAGCGAAGAATCAGAAGCATCAATTACATTATCCTGATTTACATCACCTGTAAGGCAAGGCTCGCCTACCTGAACAGTAATTGATTTTACATCAGGCAGAAAATCCTTTGAAGATGAATAATATGTACCATATGATATACCGTTTTCAATACTGTTCCATTCTTCATCAGTAACAGAATCAATATCTTTTATTTTCGGTTCAATATAGTATATCTTATAAAATCCTTCAGGAGTTCCCTGTTTTATAACAGCATCAAAATCGCTAATCATATAGGCATCAGAATCACCATCAAACCATTTTACAGCGTTTTTCATTTCTGACTGATATGAAATTGAATATGCTGTTGCTGAACGTCCTGTGCTTTCATCAGGCTTATCTGGAATAATGAACTGTCCCTGAAAATTATATTTATTATTTGAAATTTTTCCGAAACATGTAAGCGGTCTTGATGTTGAAAAGGTTGTACCGTCAGAAAGAGTATATTCTGTTTCATCATTTACATCATAAAAAGGACTTAAAAGATTTCCGAGGGAAATATATTCGCTGTCAGATTTCCAGCGGATTCTCAAAGCACCAATATCATCTGAAGAATCATCAATATACATTCCTATTCTTAAAGTAACATCGCCATTCTGAACATCTTCCGCAGATACTTTTACAATATCAGTGCTGTCACCTGATTTGAAGTATAAAAGCGTACTGCTTTCAGCATATGCAGGGAGCATATTCAAAGCAGAAAAGGCGAATGTCAAAGCTGATAAAGCAGAAATTATTTTCTTTTTCATATTTCGTCAGCCACCTTTAAAACTACTTCTGCAACACGTTTTGCTGCAATCTTTTCAAATTCATCAAATGACATAGCACCCTCATCATCAGCGTTGTCGGAAATGCATCTTATGCTTACAAACGGAACATTGTTAAGATAACAGCAGTGACCTATTGCAGAGGTTTCCATATCAACAGCATAAGGATTAAATTTATCCTGAATAGCTTTTTTAACCTCATTGCTTGAAATAAATGCCTCACCTGAAACAATTCTGCCTCTGAATGAATTTATTCCATAACCGGAGCATACTTTTTCAGCCTTTTCAATGAGCATTTCATCAGCCTTGAAAACTGCACAGTACGGCGGATAATCTGCAAGGAAATGCGGGTCAAGGTCGTGAGCAAGAACATCTGTTGAAATTACAATATCGCATACTTTAACATCACTGTTCATACCGCCTGCAATACCCGTATTTATTATACAGTCAGGGGCGAAATTATCAATAAGAACCTGTGTACATAATGCAGAATTTACTTTTGCTATGCCACAGCATGCATTTATAATTTTCTTTCCGTTCAGATTACTGATATAGAAATCAAATCCGGATTTCTTTACAATTTCAGCATCACCGAGAATTTTTCTTATATCAACAAGTTCTGACGGCATAGCACCTATAATTCCGATAGTATTCATTTTGTGTCAAATCCTCCTGTATTTTTGATATAAAAAGATTATAGCACAGAATGAAAAAAAAATCAATTGAAATATTTGTTAAGAAGATTATTTTTTATATCCCATAATTTCTGGGACAAGTCAACATAATATTCATGAGGATTTTCAAAACGTTTTACTTCGTCCCATATAAGTGAAAGCTGTTCCTTGCAGTATTCTCTGATTTCCTGAACAGCCGGAAGATTATAAACACATTCACCGTTTTTAAAAAGCTGTACCTGTAATTTCTTAGCAGTAAAATTCGTAAGGGTTTTGCGTTTATATGTCTGTTCCGGATTAAATATAACATAAGGTTTTGTATTGTCAATAACTTCTCCGACAACAGTTATAACGTCCGCAATAGCCATACCTGTTGAATTGTCAAAAAGTCTCCATACTTCTTTATAGGAAGGATTTGTGATTTTTGAAGTATTTTCAGAAAGCTTTATTTTAGGAATAATTTCACCGTTTTCCTCAACAGCAGAAAGCTTGTAAACTCCGCCGAATACGGGTTCGGATTTTGAAGTAACAAGACGTTCACCAACTCCGAAACTGTTTATTTCAGCACCCTGTGATATAAGGTCACGGATAATATATTCATCAAGTGAATTTGACGCAACTATCTTTACATAGTCAAGACCTGCATTATCAAGCATTTTTCTTGCTTTTTTTGAAAGATATGCAATATCTCCGCTGTCTATTCTTATTCCTGCACCCTTATGCCCTGCTTTTTCAAGTTCCTTAAACACCGTTATAGCGTTAGGAATACCTGATTTTATAACATTATATGTGTCAACAAGAAGTGTACAGCTATCGGGATATACTTTTGCATATGCACGGAATGCTGAAAGTTCATCAGGAAAAAGCTGTACCCAGCTGTGAGCCATAGTTCCAAGAGCATTTACACCGAAATCTCTGTCAGATATTGTGCAAGCTGTACCTGAACAACCTCCTATATATGCAGCCCTTGCACCATATACAGCACCGTCATAACCCTGAGCCCTTCTTGAACCAAATTCCATTACAGGTCTGCCGTCAGCAGCGGTAACAATACGGTTTGCCTTTGTAGCAATAAGGCTCTGATGATTTACAGTAAGAAGTATCATTGTTTCAATGAACTGTGCCTGAATTGCCTCGCCACGAACAGTTATAATAGGTTCATTCGGGAATATCGGAGTTCCCTCCGGAATTGCCCACACATCACATGTAAATTTGAAATTTTCAAGATATTTCAGAAAATCCTCACAGAACATATTTTTTCCTCTGAGATATTCAATATCTTCAGCAGTAAATTTAAGATTATTCAGATATTCAACAACCTGTTCAACACCTGCCATAATTGCATAACCAGCATTATCAGGAACTTTTCTGAAAAACATATCAAAATAGGCAATCTGATTTGCCTTTCCGTTTTCAAAAAATCCGTTAGCCATAGTGATTTCATAAAAATCAACGAGCATAGTCAGATTACGTTCATTCATATTATTCAATCTCCTTTACGAGTTCAATTCCGTTTGTTTCCATAATCATAAGAGCTGAAAAATTCATAAATTCAGCATTATGTATTCCGCCGTCATAAGTTTCAACAGCATTTATAGGAACGATAACTCTTGATTTTATATTATTCTGACTGAAATATGTTTTAAGAGTTATGCAGAAATTATGAACGCATATATCAGTACAGTCACCGCATACGATAAAATTTTTTATATTCCTGTTTTCAGCAAGAAATTTCTGAAATTCGGGAGCGTGAAATCCGTTTGTGGAATTTTTCGGAATAACTTTTGAAATATCATTTTTTATCTCGTCAATAAGTTCCGATTCTCTTGTATTTTCAAGACAATGCACAGGAAAGTTTTCAAATTCAACGGAATTTTCTTTGTGACAGTCAGCAAATGCAATTATATCTATACCCTTTTCAAGACATTCTGAAACAAGCTTTGAAACATCAGAAACTATATTTCTTATGCGTGGACTTGAAAGAGAACCTTCATTCACAAATCCGTTAATCATATCAACAACAACAAGAACAGTTTCAGATTTATTGAATTCTGAAAGTTTTAAGGGCAGTGCGGAAAAGATATGTTTTTTTATTTCTGAAAACATAATATAATCCTCCATATTATTAAAAAGACGGCATACTATAATATGTATACCGTCCTGTGTTTTTATGTAAATAAAATCTTAAAGATTAACGATTTCTCCCCAGAGTTCTCTCGGAGCAGCAACGGCATTTGATTCATCAGTATCAATGTGCATAGCTGCGGAGAATTTTTCGGATACTCTTACAACAACATCGCCTAAAATAGCTTTTCTGTCGTTAGTATCAAGCTTAACCCATACAATATCCTTATCCTTAACGCCCATTTCTTCAGCATCAGCAGGAGTAAGGTGTATATGACGCTTTGCAACAATAACGCCCTCAGAGATTTCAATCTCACCGCAAGGGCCTATAATCTTACAGGCACCTGAACCGGCAACATCGCCTGATTCTCTTATAGGAGCAGAGATACCGATTGAACGTGCATCAGTAGCAGAGAGTTCAACCTGATTTGCAGAACGTACAGGGCCGAGGATAGAAACGTTGGGGAGTTCTTTCTTAGGAC
>ERZ808240.2221-NODE-2221-length-21926-cov-4.511316_pt1 | contig 21926 bp, 25 predicted proteins | sample MGYA00521084_ERZ808240 | MGnify/ENA primary metagenome ERZ808240 (study PRJEB31516, sample SAMN03275571) | gut metagenome | biome: mammalia-associated habitat; material: feces | host: Papio cynocephalus | place: Kenya | collected 2012-08-06 ...
ACCTCCGGACGAAAGCATGCCCCCGGTATGCTCTGGGCGGGGATCAGCATGGCGCTGATGAGCGCCATTTACAATATCGGAGGCGTTATACTTCAGGGAAGCATCAATGCACTCGGGAACGCATACATCGCCGCGCAGATCGGCGCGCGCCGTCTGGCTGAGTTTTTCTACATGCCCGGCGGCTCCGTCGCAACGGCGATGGCGACATTTGCCGGCCAGAACTACGGGGCAGGGAAGCGATCGAGGATCGCGGAGGGAGTCCGTACCGCGCTCCTTCTGTACGGCGCGTGGTGGCTCATTTCGCTCGCGGTCACGCTTCTGGCGGCTCCTGCCGCCGTTCAAGCAATTACCGGGAGCGAAAGCGAAGAAGTGATACGAAGCGCGGTGCGGTATCTGAAGATCAATGTTCCCATGATCCCGCCGATGGCGGTGCTCGTGATCCTGCGCAGCACGCTGCAGGGAATGCGTCATACGGTCGCACCGCTCTTTTGCAGCTCACTGGAACTGATCGGAAAGGTGATCTTTGCGTTTTGGATCGTCCCTGTCCGGGGATACATGGCGGTATGCATCTGCGAGCCGGTCACATGGGTGATCTGCTGCCTGTTTATTCTGGGGGCGGTATTTTTGTGCAGGGACGATTTCCGCGATACGAAAAAGGGAGAAGGCGTGTGACCTTCTCCCTCATTTCATAACATTCCTTTTTTCATCGCCCGCTGCCGGGCGATGCACCAGTTTAGGACGGCGGCGGTGTTTTCGCGGAGAAACCTTTCCAGCTTTTCACAGTTCTCGACAGCTTCCCGGTGCTGTGAGCCAGTGATCGCACCGCTTTGAAGCGCCTCGTCCAGCTCGTCGCGGTCGACGACCTCGATCGATCCGTCGGCGGATACGACGATATCGAGATACATGTCCTTAAACGTCGGATTTTCCGGATCGTCAAAGCGGCTGCCGGCGGTGATGTCAAAATAGATCTGTATGATCTGATCGCTCTCGTCGAACATCGCTGTCAGCCACCAGTGTGCACCGGGGACCACGGCCTGAAGCCATGAGTAGCCGGCATCGGCGATGAGAACGTCCCGGCTTTGATAGTGTACCGTGAGCGGCCCGGTCACCTCGTCGATCGAGGTAAGAGAAATTCGTCCAGCGCAGCTAAAAATGTTGTCGTCTGCGCAGGAAACGTACCGCCGCTTCGTAATGCGCTTCCAGTCTGTGCGGCGCATATCGCGTTCCTTGCTCATAGGTTTACCTCCTGAGATACTCGCCCTCGGCAACGGCGACCGCCGGGCCGGTAAGATAAATATCGCAGACGGCGTCCTCCTCTACGGAGAGTGAGACCTGCAGTTCGCCGCCGGGAAAGTCCAGACGGAGGGTTTCGTTGCCGATCTCGCCGCGCAGCCGCATCGCTGCGGCGGTAGCTCCCGCACCGGTGCCGCAGGAGAGTGTGAAGTCCTCTACGCCGCGTTCATAGGTGACCGCCTTTACGTGATTTCGGTCAAGACGTTTGCGGAACGTCACATTCGCGCCCTTTGGAAAGGCGGCGTAGCCGCGGATGTAAGCGCTGAGCGAGCGCAGCTCATCCTCCGGCATCGTGTCCCATTCCGGCAGATCCAGAACGGCGTGAGGGATACCGGGATCGCCAAGCTCCAGATACGATACCGAGAGGATCTGCCCATCCCACGGTATGCCGATCTCGGTTTCCACAGCGGTGGGGTCGTTCAGCCGGACGCAGTAAAGATCTTCCTCAATGCGCTGCCCGACAACGATTCCGGCGGTCGTTTCGATACGCTGAATATCCCCGGCGAGACCGCTCTCATAGCCGTAACGTGCGATGCACCGCGCACCGTTGCCGCACATTTCGCCGAGTGAGCCGTCGGAATTATAAAACCGCATGGCGTAATCGCCGACGCCCTGTGCCGGAAGGACGATCATCAACCCGTCCGCGCCGATGGAAATACGGCGGCGGCAGAGACGGGCGGCGAGAGCGGAGTATTCGCTCTCGCATATTTCGCCGGACCGGTTGTCCAGAATGATGAAGTCATTGCCTGCGCCTTGCATTTTGGTGAATTTCATAGAGATACCCCGTTATTCGTCAAAGTCGTCCGCGTGGAGCGTCTGCACGATGCGGCCCGTCGGCGTGGCGCCGAAGAGCTTTCCGTAGGCACGGGAAAAGGCGGAATAGCTGCGAAAGCCGCAGCGGAAGCAGGCGTCCGTGGCCGGCGCCCCGGAGGCGATGAGATCGCGCGCCGCCAGAAGCCGCTTGTCGGAGAGATAGTTGTGGATGGATGTGCCGGTCTCCTCGCGGAAGCGGCGCATCATATGGTATTTGCTGATATAAAACTGTGCGGCCAGATCATCAATGGAAATGTCCTCGGTGAGATTGGCCTCCAGATAGCGCAGGATATCCAGGATCTTCCCGTCCCGCGGCACGACCGGCTGCGGGAGCTCAGAACCGGTTTTCTGCATCGCTCGCCCGATCTCCACGAGAAGCCGCAGCAGCGTGCAGCGCGAGAGGATCGCATTCTCACCGCCACTCGCGGCCATTTCGCTTTCGAGCTGCTCTGCGAGCGAGCGGAGCAGCCGCCGGACATCCTCCGCCGGGCGAAGCACGTGACCCGGCTTACCGGAAAACACATCCTCAAGCGAATAGTTCGGCACGGAATTTTCCGCGAGCAGGGAAGGGGAAATGTAAAGGATCATGCGCTCATACGAAATGCCCTCTTCAAATTCGGGTTTATGTACGCACCGGCTGCCGACGAGCACGATATCGCCTGGCAGCAAAAGATAGCGCCGCCCCTCTACGGTATAGCTGCCGCTGCCGGAGAGGATGAGAACGATCTTGCAGAATTCGTGATAGTGGTAATCGACCTTCGTTCCGCGGTCATCCTTCAGATGGAAGAGCCGGAAGTCCTCCAGCAGGTATCCGCGCTTTTCGTAGTTTTCGTCCATGACGGCCTCCATAAAAGCATCTTTTGCAAAGAGTATAGCATAGAATGCGTTTACTTTGCAAGGCGTGCGCAGTAAAATAGAGCATGAAAACACTCATTGGAGGTTATGTACAATGAAGAAGTTTATGAAAAAATACGGTTTCATTACACTGATGCTGCTCGGCATCGTTGCCGGCTGCGTCGTTGGCGCGGTCTGGCCGGGCGCTACGGCTCTTGAACCGTTCGGAACGCTGTTTATCAATATGATGTTCTGCGTCGTTGTGCCGATGGTATTCTGTTCCATCGCCTCGGCGATCGCAAACATGAGCTCGGCGAAGCGCGCCGGGCGCATCATGGGCATCACGGTCGGAACGTTTCTTTCCACCGCTGCCATCGCTGCGATTTTGATGTACGTCATCGTCCGTTTCATTCCCGTGTTCACCGCTGCGCCCAGCTATGAGGAGTCCGGCGTCGATACCGTGGATATTGGAACGCTCATCATCAACTTCTTCACGAAGCCGGACTTCACCGAGCTCTGGAGCCGCCGCGCCATCCTCCCGCTGATCGTTGCGGCGATCATCTTCGGCTTCGGTATCCAGATGTGCGGCGGCCGTGAGTCCCGCGTGGCGCTGCTGATCAACGACCTTACGGACATTCTTCTGAAGGTCATCAAGCTCATCTCCTACTATGCGCCCGTCGGCTTCTTCGGCTTCTTCGCCTCTCTCGTTGCGACGCACGGTTCGGACTTCGTTTCCAACTACGCCCGCGCCATCGGCATTTACTATGTTGTTTCCGTGATCTACCTGCTCATTTCCTCCCCGCTGTACGCCCGCTTCGGCGGCGGCAAGGGTGCGGCAAAAGTCATGTTCCAGCACCTCTTCCGTCCGGCGGCGACTGCGTTCGGCACCTGCTCCTCGGTCGCTACGATCCCGGTGAATATGGAAGTCTCCGAAGAGACCGGCATTTCCAAGGAAGTTTCTGATATCGTTATGCCGCTCGGCGCGACGATGCACATGGACGGCTCGGCGATGGGTGCCATCATCAAGGTCGCGTTCCTCTTCGGTATGTTCGGTAAGGACTTCGGCACGGGTGAGGCGATCCTCGCGATTGTTGTGGCGGTGTTCTCCTCGGTCGCTATGTCCGGCATTCCCGGCGGCGGCGGCACGGGTGAGCTGGTGCTCTGCTCGATGTTCTTCCCGGATCACCTCAGCGTGGCGTTCCCGATCGCTCTTGCCATCGGCGAGCTGATCGACCCACCCGCGACGATGGTCAACGCGGCCGGCGACTATGTGGTGAGCTTCATTGTCTCCCGCTTTGTGGACGGCAAGCATTGGCTGCAGAAAAAGCTGCACGGCGCGAAAACCGACGCCGTAAGCGAATAAAACATACGGTATGGAAAAATGCTCCGGACGTTCCGATCGTCCGGAGCATTTTCGTATGTGCGTATTAGTGATTCAAGACCCGTATCGCGCGGCCGCTTGTGCGCATAGCTTCCGTGTTGAGCGTATCGCCGTCGAGAATGAGCTGGCCGTTGATAAAGACCTTTTCTATGCCGAAGGAATGACCTTTGTTCTCTTCTCCGGCTTTGAGTTTATCCTCGTTGAATATGGTAAGATCAGCGAAATAGCCTTCGCGGACGTATCACCGCTCCGGAATGGAGAACCGGTCAGCCACGCCGCCGGTCATTTTGCGGATCGTCCGCGGCATGGTGTCGCCGGTGCCGTTGAGGGAGTATTTGAGAAATTTGGGGAAGCAGTCGTAAATGGCGGGGTTCTGCACGCCGTGCGGCTCGACCCAGGCGTCAGTCATGTAAAGGCATATTACATCATCGCGGGAGAGCTCGCTGACGATTTCCGGTGTGCTGTACGGCCCCATGTTGACCCGACCCTTGAAATCGCTCATTTCGCACAGGTCGAGATAGGCGTCAATGTCGGATTTTCCCATTTCCTTTGCGATCTGCGCAACGGTCTTGCCCTCGTATTGCTCATTCCCCTCGCCGATATAGGCGATCGTGATATCATCCCAGCCAAAGCCGAGAAGCACGATGCTCATTTTAGCAAGCAGAGAGAAGCGGAGTTTGTTTACAGGGCGTCGTTTCTCTTCGGCGCTGAGCGCTTGATACCACGTCGGCATGACGACCGTGATGCCGGCGCACGCAGAGCAGTGACCGACGAAAACGGCGATATTGCAGGGAGAGCGGCCGTCCGCGGCGTCGAGCAGCGCGCCCGCCGACGGGGATACGCCGGTCTCCTCACCGCGGTAGCCGAAAAGTCCGCCGCCGATCTTATCGAGATACGGTGCATACGAAGCGAACCCGGTGGCAGAAAGGCCGCAGTTGCCGGTGATGAACGAGGTGATGTCCTGTCAGATGAACGGCTCAAAAAACGGTCGGGGATCGCGGCGGATGGCGAACCAGTCGTTATGAGAATGCGCGTCCATAAATCCGGAGGACACGGAAAGACCGTGGAGATCGATCATCTGTGCTCCGTCGCAGGTGAGCCCCTCGCCAATCTTCTCTATACGGTCGCCGCGGATAAGAATGTTGCCTGTGAACGGGGCGGCACCTGTCCCATCATAGATCTTGGCGTTTTTCAGAAGGTAAGCCATAAGCGCCTCCATTTCCAGTAAGTCCGTTATCAGAACAGACGCAACTGTGCTTCATTGGCCTTTTCCGTGAAAGTGCGCAGATAGGAAAATATTTTATCATTATCATGCATCATGCCGTGCTCCTCACAGAATATGTGATAGAGCCGCATGAGCGAAGCGTTGTTTGGACTGGTGTTTTCATAGGAAAGGCCGAAGGTGTGTATGTATTGCTCCTTCATACCGGGGAACAACCGGTCAAGCTGCGCAAAAAAATATTCACGGCTACCCTCGCGGAGCGTTACACCCATGCCGAAGCAAATGACGCCTTGTACCTTCGCTTCGGCGCAATTGCGCAGAATGCCGAGGATGTTCTCCTCCGTGTCGTTGATAAACGGCAGGATGGGGGAGAGCCGCACAACGGTGGGGATCCCGGCTTCATGGAGCCTTTGCAGCGCGGCGAAGCGCTCGGAGGTTGTGCTGACGTTTGGCTCCAGCTTCCGGCAAAGCGTCTCGTCGTATGTGGTGAGCGTCATCTGCACCACACATTTTGTCCGCTCGTTGCTGGCCTGCAGGAGATCCACATCGCGCAGCACGCGGTCAGACTTCGTTTGCAGCGTAAATCCAAACCCATACCGTAGTGCGAGCGAGAGCGCAGAGCGAATGTAGCCGAGCTTCGATTCGAGCGGGATGTAGGGGTCGGTCATTGCGCCGGTGCCGAGCATGCAGACACTGCGTTTGTGTCGGAGCGCCTCTTCCAGAAGCGTGAGAGCGTTTTCCTTGACTTCGATATCCTCGAAAGCGTGATCCATATGATAACAGCGGCTTCTGGAATCGCAGTAAATACAGCCATGTGTGCAGCCGCGGTAGAGATTCATTCCGTTTCCGGCGGAGAGGATCCCTTTCGGATGAACGTAATGCATCCGCGTCAGGCGTTGTTCTTTAGGGAGAGCGCCATATAATCGCAGGCAAAATTTTCTCCGTTGACCTTGAGAAATGCGGGGATCGTTCCGACCTTTGTGAATCCAAACTTTTCGTATAGCCGGATGGCGCGCCCGTTATCGGAGCGCACCTCGAGTTCCAGCTGTTCTATGCCGTTTTTCCGGGCGAAAGCAAGGAGCACTTCCATCAGCGCCGTGCCGACGCCGCAGCTCCACGCGCACTGCCGGACGCTGATGCGATCGAGGCGCGGTGGTTCATGCGCCGCTTCAGTCGGCTGACGTTGGCGATGCCGATGATCTCGCCGCCGGCCTTCGCCGCGTACATCGCGCCATCGGCGGAATCAATCATGGAACGTAGAAAAGATTCCTCATTTTCCACAGTGGTGGGAAGCCCCTTTGCGTCGATGTTGAGATTGTCCGTCTCACCGCCGACAACTTTCAGATAATCCAGTATCGCGGCGGCGTCCTCCGGACGGGCATTTTCTATGATAAAATCGTTCATAACGACACCCTGTTTTCGCATTACATTTAATTATTTATACTTATACCAGATTTCAGGGGAAAAAAGCTATAGAATATACAAAACTCGCCACGTTACATTACATTGCAATGCAGGGCAGCGGTGCATATTTGCATAAAAAAATGCCGTCGTGATTCACGACGGCATTTTGGTGGAGACGAAGAGATTCGAACTCTCGACCTCTCGGATGCGAACCGAACGCTCTCCCAGCTGAGCTACGCCCCCACAGCGCGAATGTGATTATAACACAAATTTTCGATTTGTAAAGCACTTTTTTCAAAAAATGAATCCCACTTGTAAACCCATACAATATGTGGTAAAATAAATTGTTAAAGAATACACTTTATAACGTTATCTGCCATTGCCGTCCAACGGCAAATCTACGAAAAGGGGGAAACCTCATGTCGATCCTTAACGCGGTGTTCCTGGGTTTCATTCAGGGCGTGGCGGAATTTCTGCCGATCTCCAGCTCCGGTCATCTTGCGATGCTCCAGAATGTTTTCCATTTGCAGACGGCAGAGGAAGGACATATGTTCTTCGATGTACTTCTGCATTTCGGAACGCTGATCTCCATCATCGTCGTTTACTGGAAGGATATCGTCTACATTGTAACTGATACCGTAGGGATGCTCCGCTCGTCACATGAGACGTTCCCGGAACAGCATACGGAGCACTCCGGCGCGAGACTTCTGCTGATGCTCTTTTTCGGCACGCTGCCGCTGTTCATCATCCTCCCGTTCCACGATTCTCTCGAGCAGCTCTATTATAAGACCGGCTTCATCGGCGCGGCTTTCCTTCTCAACGGCTGCCTGCTCTATGCTTCCGACCGGATCGTTCCGGGCCGCGGCAACGAGCGCACGATGCGCATCCGCGATGCGCTGTTAATCGGCTGCGCCCAGGCGGTCGCCACCATCCCCGGCATTTCCCGTTCCGGCAGCACGATCACCGCAGGTATCGCCACCGGACAGTCCCGTCCGTATGCGATGAAATACTCGCTGCTTATGAGCGTTCCCGCCGTGCTGGGAGCCAACCTTCTTTCACTGATCAAAGCGCTCAAGGCAGGTGTGGAATGGTCCAACTTCCCAGCGTATCTTGTCGGTATGATCGTGTCGGCTGTCATCGGGTATTTCAGCATCATCCTTCTGCAGCGTCTGCTGAAAAACGGCAAGTTCGGCAAGTTTGCCTATTATATGTGGGGCATTGGCGCATTCACGCTCATCGCCTCGCTTTTCTGAGGAGAACATTATGGCGCAATCTAAATCCGCGTCCGGAGCAAAAAAAAATACGTCCGCCAAAGCCAGGGCGAAAAAACCGATCCGCCGCGAGGTCGGCTCGGTCGTGTGCCTGGCGCTGGGTCTCTTTACGCTGATCGGCTATTTCGTCAAGGATTACTGGCTGATCGACTGGCTGTGCCTGTACGTTTTCAAGGGACTCTTCGGCTGGGGCTTTCTGGTCGTTCCGCCCTGCTTTCTCTGGGCGGCGGTCATTCTCGGCTTTCACCGCGGGCGTCCCGTGGCCGGGCGGATCGTTGCCCTTTCGTTCATCCCGCTCCTTTTCGGCGCTGCCGTGCATCTGCTGGCCTGCAAAGTCGATTACGGGTTTGACTGGCTCTCGATCCGCAGCCTGTATTACGGCGGCATGAATCTGGAGACCGGCGGCGTCATTTCGGGACTGCTGTCCATTTTCCTTGAACGTGCCGTAAGCGTGTACGGTGCGCTGCCGGTGTTCGTTATTGCGCTTTTCAGCGTCATCTGCGTTGCGGCGAAAGTTTCCCTGCGTGAGAAGGTAGAGGATATGAAGAGCCGCCCGCGCGTGGAGTATGAGCCGATGCCGGAGCCCATTCCGGAAAAGCCCCGGACGAAAAAAGAACGCGGCACGCAGCGCGAACGTGCGCAGGGACTTCCCGCGCCGGAGATATTTGCCGTCCCGGAACCGGCGAACGCCCCGGTCCCGCCGCAGGAGGAACCTTCCGGCGGTATGTTCTCACGCCGCCGGAAGAAAGCGGCGATCGATATTCCCATCGAGGACGAGCCGCTGCCGGAAGAACCCATCCCGGATATGCCGCAGGGCATCCTTTATCAGGGGCAGCCGGATATGGAGGCGGTGGCGGACTGTATCCGCCGCGGCGAGGAAAAGCGTGCAAGGACCCGACAGCCGGCAGAAAAGGAACCATTTATCGAGAATGCGGCCCCGGTCGAAGACGAGCCGTTCATCAAAGATGCATCTCCCGCCGAGGAGCTTTCTCTGGAGGATGGCTCCGCCGAGATCGGCATCGAGACAGTGCGCGAGCCGGTGCCGTTTGTGAAGCCCGAAAAGCTCCGCCGCGAGGATGTGGATGCCGCCGCGGATGAGATCGCGCAGACGATCGAGGAAACGGAGCAGGTACCGGACTACCAGTATCCCCCGGTATCACTCCTTCGCGCCGGGGACGGTATTACGTCTGACGGCAGGGAAGAGGTCGCACTCAACCGGGAGCGGCTGGAAACGACGCTCCACAGCTTCGGCATCGGCGCTTCAGTGACCGAAATCACCCGCGGTCCGACGGTCACGCGCTACGATCTCGAACTAGAAGCCGGCGTGAAGCTCAATAAGCTCACCAACCTTGCGGGCGATCTGGCACTCTCGCTCGGCGTTGTCAGCGTTCGCATTGCCCCGATCCCCGATAAAATCTCTACGGTCGGTGTAGAAGTACCGAACAAGGTCGTCAGCACCGTGTATCTGCGCGATATCATCGATTCGCCCGTGTTCCAGAATGCTGCTTCCAAACTCAGCTTTGCCATCGGCAAGGACATCGGCGGAAACTGCATCGTCGGCAACATCGCCAAGCTCCCGCATATGCTCATCGCCGGTACGACCGGCAGCGGCAAGAGCGTGTGCATGAACAGCCTTATTCTCTCGCTGCTCTATAAAGCAACGCCGGACGAGGTGCGCCTCATTATGATCGACCCAAAGATGGTCGAGCTCGGCATCTATAACGGCATTCCGCACCTGTACATCCCGGTCGTGACCGACCCGAAAAAAGCGGCGGGCTCACTGCAGTGGGCGGTCGTGGAAATGATGAAGCGTTACCGGCTCTTCTCGGAGATCGGCGTGCGCGATCTCAAGGGGTATAACAACTACAAAACCAAGATCGGCGAGCCGACGATGCCGAACGTCGTTATCGTCATTGACGAGCTTGCAGACCTTATGATGACCGCCGCCAAAGAAGTCGAAGAGAGCATCTGCCGCGTTGCACAGATGGGCCGCGCCGCCGGTATGCATCTCATCATCGCCACGCAGCGTCCCTCCGCGGACGTCATCACCGGCCTTATGAAGGCGAACATTCCGAGCCGCATCGCGTTTGCCGTTTCGAGCTCTCTCGAATCGCGCATCATCCTCGATAACCCCGGCGCGGAAAAGCTCATCGGCATGGGCGATATGCTCTATGCCCCTCTCGGCTGCGGAAAGCCGCTGCGAGTGCAGGGCGCGTTCGTCTCCGACGAGGAGCGCGAGCAGGTCATCAACTTTATCAAGCGGGGGACGACGCCGGAGTATGACGACGAGATCCTCCGCCATATCGAGAAAGCCGCGGCCGGAAAGGACGCGCCGGAGGATAAGAACGAGGACGGCGCTTCCGCGGCGCTGGACGATAATCCGTTCAGCGGCTGTGACGAGCTGCTGCCGCAGGCGGTGGACGTCATTCTCGATACGAAGCAGGCGTCCGTCTCCATGCTACAGCGCCGGCTGAAGCTCGGCTATTCCCGCGCTGCGCGTCTGGTGGACCAGATGGAAGAGCTCGGTATCGTCGGACCATTTGAAGGCTCAAAACCGCGTCAGCTTCTCATCACCCGTGAACAGTGGCAGGAGATGAGCATGTCCGGCCGCACGCCGATGGAGCAGCTCATCGAGGAGCAGAAGGACGATTTCTCTGCGGAGGAACCGCATCTATGATCCTCTCGGACGGTGAAGTGCGCGCCATGAGCGCGCTGGCGCTCGCCCACATGGGCGACGCCGTATATGAGATCCTTGCCCGGCGGGAGGTTTGCCGCTCCGGTAAACTGACTGCCGGTGAGCTGCACCGGCAGACCATCCGGTATGTATCCGCTCCGGCGCAGGCGCGCGCGGCGGAAAAGATCCGCCCGTATCTGACGGGCGAAGAGGACGCCGTATACCGCCGCGGGCGCAACGCGCACAGCCATGCCGCGCCCCGCGCCGCGACGGAGGCCGAGTACCATGCTGCCTCCGGGCTGGAGGCGCTGTTCGGATGGCTCTATCTCCGCGGACAAAACGAGCGGATCGAAGAACTCTTTGCTATCATTTTGGAGGAAAACGATGCCTCTGGACGCCATACTGCTGACGGCGCTGCGCCGTGAGCTGGAAAACTCCCTTCTGGGAGCAAAGATCGACAGGATCAGCATGCCGGAAAAGGACGTGCTGATCCTGTCCGTGCATTCCCGTGAGCAGGGAAGCCGCCGTGTGCTGATCTCTGTCCGGCCGGGCAGCGCCCGCATTTCTCTCACGGAGCAGACCATGGAAAACCCGCCGCAGCCGCCGATGTTCTGTATGCTGCTGCGCAAATACCTGATCGGCGCGCGCATCACGGCGCTGGAACAGCCCCTCGGCGAGCGTCTGCTTATTCTGCGGCTGGACACCGTGGATGAGCTGAATTGCCGCGGAGAGAAAACGCTCGTGCTCGAACTCATGGGCAAGGGACTGAATCTCCTTCTGCTCGACGGCGACGGACATATATTGGACTGCATCCGCCGCGTGGACTATGAGGACCCGAACCGCCGTGCGCTGCTGCCGGGACTTTTCTATACGCTGCCGCCGCAGCAGGAAAAGCCGTCGTTTTTCCGGACGGAGAGGGAAGAGTGTGAGCGGCTGCTCGCATGCGCCGACCGGACACAGCCGCCGGACAAGTGGCTGCTCGATACGTTCGGCGGGCTATCGCCTCTTCTTTGCCGCGAACTCTCGCTCGGCGGCTGGGAGGGACTTTCCGCTGCGCTTGACGCGCTGCGCGCGCGTATCGATACCGGAGACTTTACGCCGGTTATGATCTCCATCGACGGCATGCCGAAAGACTACACGTTCCAGCCGGTGTATCAGTATGGCAGCCGCGCTGAACTGACGGAGTTTTCGTCGTTCAGCGAGCTATTGGATACCTTTTACCGCAAAAAGGATCAGCAGGAAAACCTGCGCCGACGCAGCGCCGATCTTACGCGCACGGCAAAAACGGCGAGGGACCGCCTCCTGCGCAAGATCGCGGCGCGCGAGCAGGAACTGCTCGAAACGGAAAAACGTGAGGAGTACCGCCGCCGGGGGGATCTCATCACGGCGAATATGTACCGCCTGAAACGCGGCATGCGCTCCTTTGAGGCACAGGACTACTATGAGCCGGACTGCCCGACGGTCACCGTACCGCTGGACGAGCGAAAAACGCCGCAACAGAACGCGGCATATAATTATAAACTCTATAACAAAGCGAAAACCGCAAGCCGGATGCTCACGGAGCTGATCGCCGCGGCGCGCGAGGACGAGGCGTATCTGGAGAGCGTGCTCGACGAGCTCTCCCGCGCCGAATGCGACCGCGATCTCGCCGACATCCGCCGCGAGCTGGTGAATGCCGGATATATCAAGGAGAAAACGCAGGGAAAACGGCAGAAGCAGCCCGCGGCGCGAAAGCCGCTGCGGTTCGTATCCGACAGCGGTACAGAAATTCTCGTTGGCCGCGGCAACGTGCAGAACGATGAGCTGACATTCCACATTGCCCGCCGCACCGATCTCTGGCTGCATGTGCAGAAGCTCCCCGGCAGCCACGTGATCGTGTCGCAGGCGGAGGGCGAGGCGGACGAGGAAACGATCCGCCAGGCTGCGGCGCTCGCTGCAACGTATTCGCAGGCCAAAACCGGCGGCAAAGTCGCCGTGGACTGTACGCAGGTGCGTTTTGTAAAAAAGCCCTCCGGTGCGAAGCCCGGGCGCGTGGTCTATACCGATTACCGGACGATCATCACCGCCACCGACGAAGCTCTCGCCGAACGGCTGCGGAAAGACTGAAATACAGAAGACCGGCAGGGGGGACCCTGCCGGTAATTTTCTGCAAACCTTCTTCTTTATTCTCGCGCATATTCTCGAATCAACGCTCTTATTTTTTCCGGTTTGGCATTATCGGGTATATACGCTTTGCGCGGTTTTACAAAGTTTTTGCTCCCACGCTTTTCGTATGCGTAGCGAGGGATCAACTGTATGTGATAATGGTTGTTTGGACCGTCGCACATGGTACACAGATAGACACGCTCACACCCATAAATCTCGCAAAGGATCTGCATAAATCTTTTGGCAAAATGAACAATCTTTTCATTAATGCAGTCCGGGGCTTCGCTCATGTCGTGGTAGTGCTGTACCGTTGAAATACACATATGCCCATCGGCTCTTGGATTGCCGACAAAGAAGCATTCTATGTCCTCATCTGCATACAGCATCTTATCCGAGTTGTCGCCGTAAATCGCACCACCGTTTTCACGGTTGAAGCAAGTGGGACAAATGCCCAGATCAACAAGTTCGGCAGGCAAGAGCGTCAATAGTTTTTCCTTGTCCATAACTCATTCTCCGTTTTTCAGTTTTAGCACTTTTATAACACATCGCCCCGGACTTTTTCAAGACATTCCATATCATCGAAGAGCGGTTCCTGTAATACAGTCACAGAGAACGAACAAACGGCATACAGCCGAAGCCAAACGCCGTTTGCTCGTATATTTCCGATTCTGTCAGCCGCGCTGTTCCAGAAGGTTAAGCGCCTTTAGGAAGAGCTCCGCCGCCTGACCGCGTGTGAGCGATGCTTCCACATCCATTCCGATCGGCAGAAGACCGCACGCAGCAAGCTCCTGTATGGCCCGTTCTACGGCGCTCGCTTCGCTGCTTGAGGACGAGAGCGGCGTGATGCGCAGCGCTTTCGAGAGCGTCTGCGCCGCGGCACCAAGCGTCACCGGCGCGTCTGCGTCGAAGGAGGTTCCGCCAAACGTCGGCACGGGGCAGCCCTCGGACACAGCGGCATCAACATACTGCTGCACCCATGCGGGAGCGGCGGTGGCGCTGCTATCTGCGGAAACGACCATTTCTACAGGCTCAATGCCTGCTGTTTCCATGCAGAGCGTCAGAAATTCGCCGCAGGTGATAGTTTCCTCCGGCTCAAAGAGATATTGTCCACAGACGCATCGGCCGGTAAAAAGCCCCTTTTCCGCGAGGACGCATGCAGCGTACTCGCAGGAAAGACCGGCGGTATCGGCGTATCCGGCGCCCTTCCCGACCTTGCGGATCGTGATGACAACGGTGGCTTCCTGCGAAACATTACCGTTCGGATCGGAGGCGCAGTAACCGAAGTAATCACGTCCGCGCTTGCCGTCGGCGGGGGTATAGACGAATTCGCCGTTTTCTTCAAGCGTCAGCGTGCCCTTCCTCGGCTCGGTCGTGATGCGGAAGTGGACCTCTTCGCCCTCCGGATCGAACGCTTTGAGTCTGCCGCCGACGGATATGCCGCGGTAAGTTGCCAGCTCCAGATTTTCCGCGATGGGAGCGCCGTCCGCGGCTGCGGCGGTGACCGAGCTGCCAAGCAGAAGGAGGCAGAGCGTGAAAAGCAGAATTTTTCGTATTTGTTTCATGGTTTTCCCTCCGGTAAAGAAGTCATTTCCTATTCTGCCGGATTTCGGGCGAAATATGTAAAGAGCGTCGGAAACGGTGTCCATCTATGAGGTCTGCGGTCTTGATGAGGTGGACGGTTTGTGCGGCGCTAACTGCCGCCATATGTACCACGTCTGGGTAGAGGGCGTTTCCGAACGGACGTACACCGATGAGGAATTGGAGAACATCGACCCGCCGCCGTTCGAGTTTGAGGGTAAGCAATACACCTTTTACGAAGCCACGCAGAAACAGCGACAGGTTGAAGCGTCTTTGCGTAAGGTTAAACGCGAGCTGATAGCCGCCAAAGGGCGCGGAGACGATGAGGAATATACCATAAAGGCTGCGCGGTATCGTCGGCTCAACGAGGAATACGAGGCATTCAGCAAGGCGGCGGGACTAAGGCCGCAGAGGGAGCGCGGGAACATCGCGGAGTTTGGCGCGGATGCGGCCAGAGAAACAAACCGTGCATACCGGGAGCTTGTCAAAAAGGCTGACGGGATGTATGATACAGGCAGCGAGAACGGAAACGTTGATGCATATCTCCGCGATCTTCCCATCCGGCGCAGGATTCAGAATGAGTACTCGAACGAAATGAACGTCGGAAGGCAGAACGGGCATTATGTCGGAACGAACGAGTATAATATGTATGTCCAGAAGCAACAGAGACAAGGCTTGTACGGGCCGAGCGTCGTTACGGTTACGCAGGATGAGCTGAAAGAGCTTTTCAATCAGTATTCGAGTACCGGCATTTTGAAAAGGCGGAAAGATGGTACATGGTCAGAAGCGGAAATAATAACAGCGTCTGAAAAGGTAATCGGTTATACCGTCAATGAGAACACGAACGAGCAAGTAGAAACATCGTGCTTTACGATTCATTACAGTCGTAAAAAGGGATGGCACATTGTTCCAACTTATGCCGATATGAAAGGAGCGAAAGACAGTTATGACACCACGAGAGGCGGCAAATTATAATCTTAAGAATGTCCGTATAATTTGCAAGGACGGGTATACACGCAGCGGCAAGTGCTATATGGAAACAGAACTCGATGATGATGACGAACTGAAAGTGTATCTAAGTATCGGTTTTGTAGATATTCCTCTTGAGGACATTGCAGAAATATCCGAAATATAGTTTTTAAGCATCGTGTAAACACACGGTGCTTTTTCTATGCCCATTCTTCAAAAGCATAACAGAGAGCGCCGCCTGACCTTGTGGCGGGTACAGAAATAACGGTCTTGCGCAGACAGGGGTTTCCTTCCTTTCCCTCTGTCTTGCCCCTGCGGAGGGGGATATAAATACCGTGTCGCTACTGCTCAACAGCGGCTATGCATATTAAAAGCGTGACAGGGAGTGCCGCCCGGCGAGGGGAGGACGGCACAACTTGGAATTTTAAGGTTGTTCGATGCGAAAAAGTTCTTGCAAAATCGGACAGGATATGGTAACCTCTTATGGTATGTGCTTTGGGCACGGCATATCAAGGCGGTCCGCTGCCGCAGTGCTTACGCGGTAAGAACGTCTCATGTAAAGGAAGGATCATCATGGATCTCATCAAAACTCTCACCGCGAACTACATGAAGCCTGAGCTTCCGCAGATGAACGTTGGCGACACCGTGCGTGTCACGATCCGCGTCAAGGAAGGCTCCCGCGAGCGTACCCAGGTGTTTGAAGGCACCATCATTGCCAGAAAGCATGGCGGCATCAACGAAACCATCACTGTCCGCCGCATTTCCTACGGTGTCGGCTGCGAGAAGGTTTTCCCCGTGCATTCTCCCAGCATCGTCTCCGTGGAGACCATCCGGCGCGGCAAAGTCCGTCGGGCAAAGCTGTACTACCTGCGCGACCGCGTGGGCAAGGCTGCCAAGGTCAAGGGCCTCATCAACTGAAGTCCGGCCGCATAGAAAAAGGACGCCTCATCGAGGCGTCCTTTTTCCCTATTGCTGACAGTTGCAGAATGTAGTATAATGCCTGTAATTACAATACCGGAAGTGTGCTTTTTATGAATGAAACCTGGCCCGAGATCAAAAAAAGAAAGCTGAAAGAACGCCGCGGCGAGACGTTCGACTGGATCCAGTCGCTCGTGGTGGCGCTGTTTGCATGCGTTTTGATCTTCACGTTTCTTGTCCGCGTGATCGGCGTTGTCGGCACATCCATGCTCAATACGCTGCACCCCGGCGACCGGATCCTTGTCTCCAATCTTTTCTATACACCGAAGCGCGGCGATGTGATCGTCCTACGCAAGGAGAGCTTCAACAGCGAACCCATCGTCAAGCGCGTGATCGCCACCGAGGGCGAAACGGTCACGATCGACTTTGAAGGCGGCATCGTGTATGTGGACGGCGTGGCGCTGAATGAGCCCTATACGCTCGAGCCGACGCACCGCCGTATTGACTTCGGCGACTCCGTCACCGTGCCGGAGGGATGTCTCTTTGTCATGGGCGACAACCGCAACGGCTCGACCGACAGCCGCGATGACCGCATCGGCTGCGTGGATGAGCGCCTTGTCATCGGGCGGGCGTTTTTCCTGCTCGTTCCGGGCGGTGATCCCCAGCACGGCGAGAGCCGTGACTGGAGCCGCATAGGAGTGATCCGCTGATGGGAAACGAAACGATCAACTGGTATCCCGGTCATATGAAAAAGGCGACCCGCATGATGGAGGACAGCCTCCGTCTTGTGGACGCCGTGGTGGAGCTGCGCGACGCGCGTATCCCCAATTCCAGCCGTAACCCGGATGTGGAGCGTATCGTCGGCAGCAAGCCGCGGCTGATCGTGCTCAACCGCGCGGATCAAGCGGACGCCGCCGCGACCGCGTTATGGAAAAAAGCCCTAACCGGCGAGGGCGCGCTCGCACTGGAAATGGACTGCAAAAGCGGCCGCGGTGTGAACGCCTTTCCCGCAGCGGCGCGCTCGCTTCTGAAGGAGAAGATCGAGCGGGCTGAGGCAAAAGGACAGGTGGGCAAGGCCCTGCGGTTCATGGTCCTCGGCGTGCCGAACGTGGGAAAATCGAGCTTTATCAACCGGCTCGCTGGGCGAAAGGCTGCGGAAACGAGCGACCGTCCCGGCGTTACGCGCGGCAAACAATGGATCACGCTCAACGGCGGCATCCTCCTGCTGGATACGCCTGGCATCCTCTGGCCCAAATTTGAGTCACCCGAGGTCGGGTATTCGCTTGCCTGGACGGGCGCGATCAACGATAACATCCTCGACGTGGAGCTCGTCGCCTGCCGGCTGCTCGAGCGGCTGCGCGAGCTTTACCCCGGCGCGATCGAGGCACGCTATAAATTTACGCCCGACCCGGAAGCGCCCGGCTACGAGCTGCTCGAAGCCGCGGCGAGAAAGCGCGGCTTTCTCATCTCCGGCGGCGAAGTCAATACCGAGCGTATGGCGCATGTCCTGCTCGATGAATTCCGCGAGGGCAAGCTCGGACGCATGACGCTGGAAAGGCCGTGACTATGGAACATCCCGAAATGGATATGTACGCCTGCGAGCGTTTTCTCGCGGATGGGAAGACGCCGTTCTGCGGCGTAGACGAGGCGGGGCGCGGCCCGCTGGCCGGGCCGGTGTGCGCTGCGGCGGTCATTCTGCCGGAGGGACTTGTGATCCCTGGCTTGAACGACTCCAAAAAGCTCACGGCGAAAAAGCGCGACGCGCTCTACGACATCATCTGCGAGAGCGCCGTGGCGTTCGGCATCGCGTTTGCCACCGTGGACGAGATCGAGACGCTGAATATCAAAGGCGCAACGTATCTCGCCATGAACCGCGCCATTGCGGATATGGAGCCGGCGCCTGTACTCGCGCTCGTGGACGGAAACGATAAAAACGAGCTCGCTGTCCCGGCGATCAAGGTAGTCAAGGGCGATAGCCTGTGCGCTTCGATCGCGGCGGCCTCGGTGCTTGCCAAGGTCACGCGAGACCGGTATATGGACGATATGGACGCGCTCTATCCCCAGTACGGCTTTGCCAGACATAAAGGCTACGGCACGGCGGCGCACTATGCCGCGCTTTGTGAATACGGCCCTTCACCGATCCACCGCCCGACGTATCTGAGGAAGATGCATTGAGCGGAACGATGCTGCTCGGGCGCTACGGCGAGGCGCTCGCGGCGGAATACCTGCGGAAAAAGGGCTGCCGTATTCTTGCCATGAATTACCGCACCCGTCTCGGCGAGCTGGATGTGATCGCCGCTGACCGGCGATACGTGATCTTTGTGGAGGTGAAGCTGCGCAAAAATGCCGCATTCGCCGAAGCGCGTGAGTTCGTGACCTTCGCCAAACGGCAGAAACTGGCCGCCGCCGCGGAAGAATGGCTGCAAAAGAATCCGCAGAAGCTGCAGCCGCGGTTCGATGTGATCGAGATCTATGCCCCTGACGGGGTGGACACGAAGAAACCCGACATCCGCCACTGGGAGAATGCTTTCACTCTGGATTAAAAAATATGTACGGGGCGAAAGCCCCGTCCGGTCAGCAGTTGCAGCGGTTTTCAAACGTGGCGCAGAACGTCTCCGCTTTGCGCTGGGCATCCTCGTTGGAAACGTTGATGTGGGAAGCAGTGCACTGGTCTGCCGCGGTGTGATACTTGCAGTCTTTTACGCAGCAGTCGATCTTGCAGTTCGTTTTTTCGTTCATGTTTTTATCCTCCCTTTTGGATTACAGGGAGTAGTTTCTGCGCAAATTCCCGCTTTATTCGGAGAAGGGAGGGAATATGTCCCTTTTTGCCATTGGAGATCTGCATCTCGCCATCGGTGAGCCGGACAAGACCATGGAAGCCTTCGGCGGACGCTGGATCGGCTATGTGGACAAGATCCGACGCGGTTTCGATCTGCTGCATGAGGACGATACCTGCGTTATCTGCGGCGATTTCTGCTGGGCAATGAGTCTCGCCGAGGCGCTGCCGGATTTCCAGTTTCTCAACAGCTTGCCCGGAAAAAAACTGATGGTAAAGGGCAATCACGACTACTGGTGGACGACCGCGGCAAAAATGAACGCTTTTTTTGAACAAAACGGTTTGGACACTATCTCTTTGCTGCATAATAATTCTGCGGAATGGGAAAATCTGGCGCTGTGCGGCACGCGCGGCTGGTTTAAGGACGAAGAGACTGGCACCGAGCATGATGCCAAAGTCCTCCGACGCGAGGTCGGACGGCTGGAAACTTCACTCCGATGCGCCGGAGACCGGGAGAAGCTCGTCTTTCTCCATTATCCGCCGCTGTATCTTCATTATACCTGCCCGGAGATACTGCGTGTGCTCTCCGAATACGGCGTGCAGGAGTGCTGTTACGGTCATATTCACGGCTACGGCTGCCGCAGCGCGTTCATCGGTGTAAGTGAGGGCGTGCGATATCGCCTTGTTTCCGCAGATTTTCTTGATTTTGTTCCGTTTAAGCTCAGATAATCCGTTGCAATTTGCATTTTGATTTGCTATAATATATCGGCTTGAAATTTGCATATTCAGTCCCGGCTGAAATATAGAGAGGAGTAACCCCCACATGATTGTCAAGAACAGCAAGAAAGAAAAAAATACCGTTTCCTTTGATGTCGAGCTCGACGCTGCCGAGTTTGAAAAGTATGTCAACGGTGCATATCTGAAGGCCCGCAGCAGCATCATGGTTCCCGGCTTCCGCAAGGGCAAGGCGCCCCGCATGGTCATCGAGGGTATGTACGGCAAGGACGTGTTCTATGATGATGCGTTTGAAAATGCCGCGAACGACGCCTTCGCGTTCGGCGTCGCCGAGGGAAAGCTCGAGACCGTCGGCCGTCCGACCATGACCGATTCCAAGGTCACTGAAGAGAACGGCGCTCTTCTGAGCTTCAGCACCGACGTTTATCCCGAGGTCACGCTCGGCCAGTATAAGGGCCTTGAGGCGGAGAAGTCCTCCGTTGAAGTCACCGACGAAGAGGTTGACAGCCACATTGAGCGTCTGCGCAAGCAGAACGCCCGCCTCGTCACCGTGGAGCGCTCCGCGCAGAACGGCGACACCGTAAACATCAACTACGCCGGTCTGCTCGACGGCATCCCGTTCGACGGCGGCACGGCGGAGAACCAGAACCTCGTTCTCGGCTCCGACACCTTCGTTCCCGGCTTTGAGAGCCAGCTCGTCGGCATTTCCGCCGGGGAAGAGCGCGATCTTGACATCACCTTCCCGGAGAACTACGGCCACGATCTCGGCGGCAAGGCCGTCGTGTTCCACGTAAAGTGCAACGAGGTCAAGTTTGAGGAACTGCCCGAGCTGGACGACGAGTTCGCCAAGGACAACGACTTTGACACTCTCGCCGAGCTGAAGGCCGATATCCGCGCCAAGTCCGTCGAAGAGAAGGAAAAGGCTGCGAAGAATGCCTTTGAAGATGCCCTTGTCGATCAAGCTGTGGAGAATATGAGCGTTGATATGCCCGAAGGCATGGTCGAAGAGCGCATGGACGGCATCATCCGCGAGTACGCACAGTATATGGCCAATCAGGGCATCCGTATCGACGATTATCTGAAGATGATCGGCACCGATATGAAGACCTTCCGCGAGAGCATGCGCGCCACGGCTGAAAAGCAGGCCCGCACCGAGGTTCTGCTTGCCGCTGTTGCCGAGGCCGAGAACGTCCAGGTTTCCGAAGAGGATCTGCAGGCCGAATATGAGAAGCTCGGCGAAGCCTACGGCATGAAGGCCGAGGATGTGGCGAAGGCCATCGACGTCGCCGGTCTGACTGCTGACCTGCGCCGCCAGCGCGCCATGGAGATCATTGCCGAGAGCGGCGTTGTTGCAAAGGAGAAGAAGGCCCAAAAGCCCGCCGCGAAGAAGGCCGCCAAGACGGAAGAGACTGCCGAGGAAGAAGCTCCGAAGGCGAAGAAGACCACCCGCAAGGCCAAGACTGAAGAGACCGACGGCGAGGAAGCTCCGAAGGCGAAGAAGACTACCCGCAAGAGCACCAAGACCGAGGAGAATACGGAGGAGTAATCCGTTTTCGTCAACCATCCGACATACACGGGAAGGGGCGAATCGCCCTTTCCCGCATCATCGTATTTTAACCCCGCAAAGGAGGATTTATATCATGAGTCTCGTACCGTATGTTGTAGAACAGACGTCCCGCGGAGAACGCTCCTATGACATTTTTTCCCGCCTGCTGAATGACCGCATCGTATTTCTCGGTGAGGAAGTCAACAGCACGTCCGCCAGTCTCGTTGTGGCGCAGCTCCTGTATCTGGAAGCGCAGGATCCCGACAAGGATATCCAGATGTATATCAACAGTCCCGGCGGCTCGATCACGGACGGTATGGCGATCTACGACACGATGCAGTATATCAAGTGCGACGTGTCCACCATC
>ERZ808240.2222-NODE-2222-length-21918-cov-3.624663_pt1 | contig 21918 bp, 19 predicted proteins | sample MGYA00521084_ERZ808240 | MGnify/ENA primary metagenome ERZ808240 (study PRJEB31516, sample SAMN03275571) | gut metagenome | biome: mammalia-associated habitat; material: feces | host: Papio cynocephalus | place: Kenya | collected 2012-08-06 ...
ATATGTTATGGTTTGTGAATTGTTGGAATCCTGAAAAACTAACATAAATAGTTTGACACAAACCATAACATATAATTTTTATTAGCCAAGCTAAAGAGAAGAAGGAAAATTTCTGCCTTCAAACATACAGTTTTTTTGAAGTTGTGAGGATGGATAAGATATAGTTTGAGCAAATGTTCACTGCCCGTTTTTTGAATTCCAGTAATTTAGGGAGAAAGACTTTGTGGCTCGTGGGTACAAACACGTGGGTATGAGGCTTGCGTATTTTGCATGCCCATACCCTTACGTGTTTGTTAAGCGAAAGCGCCCACGAGACGCAAAGCCTTTCTCCTAAATTACGGAACCAAAAAAATACTGCCACTGAACATACTTGACACCTCCTACCATTCATGATATAGTTGAGAACAGATTGAGGATATCTCAAGAAGGGGCACACCACCTCGGGTGTGGACTTTTTTTGTGATATCCTTTTGTTGTATCAGAAGAGAAAGGAGAGACAATATGATTTGCTTGAATGGAAACCAGGTTTCAGACTGCGAAGGATTATCACTGGAAGATTTTATCGAAAAACAAAATTTTGAGAAGAACAAAATTGCGGTTGAAATCAACGGTGAGATTATTCCAAAGAAAGATTACGAAACGGTTCAGATAAAAGAAAATGATGTAATTGAAGTGGTAAGTTTTGTTGGTGGGGGCTGCTAAAACAACCCTGACATGTAAAACGTAAATTTAAATACAAAGATTGAGAGGATAAGAACATGGAAAACAAAGATACTTTTATGCTTGGTGGACAGGAGTTTTCTTCGCGTTTCATCTTAGGCTCCGGAAAATATTCACTGGATTTAATCAAGGCATCGGTTGAAAATGCCGGTGCGCAGATTATTACATTGGCACTCCGCCGTGCGAATCAGGATGGACGTGCAAATATTTTGGATTATATTCCGGAAGGCGTTACCTTGCTGCCAAATACATCCGGTGCGAGAAATGCAGACGAAGCAGTTCGTATTGCGCGTTTGTCAAGAGAAGTTGGCTGCGGCAATTTTGTAAAAATTGAGATTATGAGAGATTCCAAATATTTACTTCCGGATAATCAGGAAACCATCAAGGCGACAGAAATTCTTGCAAAAGAGGGATTTGTAGTTATGCCTTATATGTATCCCGATTTGAATGTGGCACGTGATTTGATGAATGCCGGTGCTGCATCAATTATGCCTTTGGCTGCACCGATTGGTTCGAACAAAGGTCTTTGCACAAAAGAATTTATTCAGATTTTGATTGATGAAATTAATCTTCCGATTATTGTGGATGCCGGCATTGGAAAACCATCCGAAGCATGTGCTGCAATGGAAATGGGAGCAGCCGCAATTATGGCGAATACCGGTATTGCGACAGCAGGAGATATTCCAGCTATGGCAGAAGCATTTAAACTTGCGATTGAGGCAGGAAGAAAGGCTTATCTTGCCGGTACCGGCCGTGTGTTAGAGCGTGGGGGAAGTGCATCTTCACCGCTGACCGGCTATATTCAGGATGGCAGTTTTGAGACAAAATAAAGATAGTTGGAGGACGACATGGATAAAGTAAATGAGAGTATATTAAGTGAAACAATTCTGGAAGATATGAAAGAAAACCGAATTGACCACATGACTTATTTAGAGGGAATGGAAGTTTTGGATTCCGATGTTGAGAAGACGGTAGTGGACGCAATGAATGCCTACGATTATGATTCTTATACAGCTGCGGATGTCCGTCGTGCGATTTATAAAGACAATCGTACGCCCGAAGATTTTGCGGCACTGTTGTCACCGGCAGCCCTTCCTTTTTTGGAGGAAATTGCGCAGATGGCACAGAAGGAGACAAGAAAACACTTTGGTAATTCCATTATGATGTTTACGCCGCTGTATATTGCAAATTATTGTGAGAATTATTGTATTTACTGTGGCTTTAACTGTCATAATAAAATCCGCCGTGCGAAACTTGATGCTGAGGGAATCGAGCGTGAAATGGTTGAAATTGCAAAATCCGGTTTGCAGGAAATTTTGATTTTGACCGGTGAGAGCGAGAAAATGTCAGATGTAAAATACATTGGAGAGGCTTGTAAGATTGCAAGAAAATATTTCAAGGTTATCGGCTTAGAAGTATATCCGACCAATTCAGAGAATTACGCATACTGGCATGAATGTGGTGCCGATTATGTTACCGTATTTCAGGAGACTTATAATTCGGATAAATATGAAACACTTCATCTGGCAGGCAAAAAACGCATTTTCCCATACCGTTTAAATGCACAGGAACGTGCCTTAAAGGGAGGAATGCGAGGCGTTGGCTTTGCTGCTTTGTTAGGACTTGATGATTTTAGAAAAGATGCATTTGCAACAGGAATTCATGCTTATTTGTTGCAGAGAAAGTATCCACAGGCAGAAATTGCATTTTCCTGTCCAAGACTTCGTCCGATTATTAATAATGATAGAATTAATCCGATGGATGTACACGAAGCCCAGTTGTTACAGGTTGTATGTGCTTACCGTCTGCTTTTGCCGTTTGCTTCCATCACGGTTTCCACTCGTGAATGTAAACGCGTCCGCGATAATCTGATTCAAATTTGTGCGACAAAGATATCTGCCGGTGTAGATGTCGGGATTGGTGGCAGAAGCGGAGAAGAGCAGGGTGACGAACAATTTGAAATTGATGATACCAGAAATGTGCAGGAAGTTTATGATGCAATTTTGGAGCATGGACTTCAGCCGGTTATGAGTGATTATATTTATGTATAGAATAGCAGTAACAAATCGCCATCTGTGTGAGGGAGATTTTTTGGAAAGAATCTCGCAGCTCGCACAGGGCGATGAATATGATGCCATCCTTTTGCGGGAAAAAGATTTATCCCATGAGGAATATGAAGAACTTGCGGGAAAGGTTTTGAAAATTACGAATCAGGAAGGTAAAAAATGTATTCTGCATACGGATTACAAGGCGGCACTTTCTCTTTCTCATCCTTTTGTGCACATGCCGCTTTCGGTTATGGCGCAGATGTCTCAAAAGGAAAGGGAAAATCTTCGAAAGTCTGTGAAGGAAATGAGTACGTCCATTCATTCTCTGGAGCAGTTAAAAGAGGCGGAAGCATATTCCGTGGATTTTGTAATTGCCGGGCACATATTTGCTACGGACTGCAAAAAAGATTTACCGCCGAGAGGATTATCATTTTTGAAAAATATTTGTGATAATTCGCAAGTCCCTGTCTATGCTATTGGCGGCATGACAAAGGAGAGAGAGCCGGAAGTTATGCGAAAAGGCGCAGGCGGTATTTGTATTATGTCAGGATGTATGAGAGGATAATCGCAAGCCTTGCAAACAATATCTGGTTGTGTTACAATGGCAGATATTATCGAATAAGTAGTTAGGAGTGGTAATTTTGCCTATTAGAATTCAGGATTCCTTACCTGCCCAGAAGATTCTGGAGAGTGAGAATATATTTGTAATGACGGAGTTCCGTGCGATGCATCAGGATATTCGACCGCTGCACGTATTGATTTTAAACCTTATGCCGACAAAGATTGAGACGGAAACGCAGCTTTTGCGTAAATTGTCCAATACACCATTGCAGGTGGATGTGGAATTTATGCAGACAAGTAGTTATCAGCCAACTCATGTGGCACCAAGCCACTTGGAAACTTTTTATCGTGTGTTTGATGACATCAAAGACCGCAATTTTGACGGCATGATAATTACGGGAGCACCGCTTGATTATACGAAATTTGAAGATGTGGATTACTGGGATGAAGTGACGCATATTATGGAGTGGTCCAAAACTCATGTTCATTGTACGCTTTATATGTGTTGGGCGGCGTTTGCCGGTTTGTATTATCACTATGGCATTGAACGGATTGATAGAGAAGAAAAATTATCCGGCGTATACAAACACCGGGTATTGAAAAAAAGTTCTCCGCTGTTTCGTGGCTTTGATGATATTTTTGACTGTCCACAGTCCCGTGCGATGACGGTAAGCAGGGAAGATATTGAGAAGGTTTCGGAACTGGAAGTGCTTGCTGTGTCGGATGAGGCAGGTGTGACGGTTGTAAAAACAAAAGACAGTAGACAGTTTTTCATGACCGGTCATTTGGAGTACGATTCGGATACACTGGCAAAAGAATATTTCCGTGATTTAAATAAGGGAATGAATCCAAGTGTTCCGGCTAATTATTTTCCGGATGATGACCCGGAGAAAAAGCCGATTGTCCGCTGGCGTTCTGCCGGTCAATTATTCTACAGCAACTGGCTTAACTACTATGTTTATCAGAGTACGCCGTATGATGTCAGAGATATTAACAAACAAAATGATAATAACAAATAAAAATTCAAAGAAAGAATGTTATTTTTTGACATTCTTTCTTGTTTTTTTTGAGGTAAAATGATATAATCAAGTTACTATATGGGAAACCAAAATTACATAAAAAAGGAGAATTGTTATGAGGAAGTCAATCGGATTAAAAATTATGGTGCCGTTTTGCATCCTTGCAATTGTTTGTGGACTGTGTTCTACATTGATTTATTCCAAAATTGCACAGATGAATCGGGCAACTAAGTCAATTAGTGACAATTACATGACGATAACAGAAAAAACAGGTGATATGGAGTCTGATTTTGTACTGCTTCAGTACAAATTGACACGTTATGTAACTACTTATGAGGATGATGAAGTTAAGAAGATGTCTGCTGAGTTGCAGAAAGTTAGCGATCGCCTTGATAAGAATATGGCTGTGATTGTGGATAAGAGTGCTGATACTGGTGAAATTGATGCGGTGAAAGAATTTAGAACTGCATACCGTTCCTTTGATGAATCTTTTAAGAAAATTAAAAAGGGAATTGATGACTATGAAATTAATGGGTTTAATAATGTAAATGAAGCAGCAGATCCGGTTTATAAAAAATTTCAGAATGCAATTGATGATATGCAGAAGGTGAATGCAAAGAATGTTCAGGAAGCGCAAGATGCATTAAATGCCGCTGCATCGCAGAGTACTTTGGCATTTGTTGTTTTGATTGCGTTGCTGGTTGTTTCAATTGTGTTCTGTATTTTGATGGTTGTAGCGACAATCCTTCGACCAACTAAGCATGCAATTCGTCATTTGAACGGTATTGTACGAAGCATTGAAGAAGACCACGGTGACCTTACATCCCAGATTCAGGTAAAAACAAAAGATGAAGTGGGAACGTTGGTTGTCGGAATTAATAAGTTTATTGATTTGCTCCGTGACATTATTATGGAAATCAAATCCGATGCTGTTGAGCTGCAGGGCAATGTAGAACAGGTATTTAATGGTGTAAATACATCAAATGGAGATATTAAACTGGTATCTGAGGTGATGGAAAAACTTTCTGCCGGAATGGAAGAGGTAGCAAACCATGCCGAACATCTGAATGACCAGGCAGGACGTGTTTATGAAGCAATGGAGCACATTGCCGGTGAGGCAAACAATGGTTCTGGTTTTGCAAAAGAAATTAAAGAACGTGCGAACGCATTGCAGGAGAGCGGACAGAAACGCCGCAAGATGACGGCTGAGATGGCAAGTGAAATTAACACACTGCTTCAGAGTTCTCTTGAAAAGAGTAAAGATGTTGAGAAGATTAATGTATTGACAAATGATATTTTGGAGATTTCTTCTCAGACAAACCTGCTTGCACTGAATGCATCCATTGAGGCAGCACGTGCCGGTGAGGTTGGTAAGGGATTTGCCGTAGTAGCTGATGAGATTCGTAAGCTGGCAGATTCGAGCCGTGAGACAGCGAATAATATTCAGGAAATCAGTTTGGAGGTAAATTCTTCGGTTGGAGAACTTGCAGACAATGCCAATAAGATGCTTACATTTATTCGTGATGAGGTTATGCCTGACTATGATAATCTTGTAAATACCGGTAACCAGTATAACGATGATGCAAACCGTATTGATACATTGATGCTTCAGTTTGCTGACAGTGCAACGGCATTGAAAGATACGATGCATGAGATGGCAACACTGATTCATGAGATTTCTGAGACGATTAATGATAGTTCCAATCAGGTATCCGGTGTATCTGAGTCTGTAACTACATTGACGGATAGTATGATGGATATTCAGACAAGCATTCGTGTAACGGAGGATGTAAGCCGTCGTTTGGATTCTGAAGTTGCTAAATTCGTAACAGAGGCAGATAAGGAAGGATTGACTGCAAGTGATTACGAAGACGTTGCGGGGGAATCCTATGAGAAAACAGAAGCAGCAGAGGATGTTGAAACTGAGATAGATGATGACGTTTATCTTACGATTCCGGACGATGCAGAGGAAAGTGAAACTGTTGACGAAGCAGTTAAAACAGAGACTGATGAAGATGAAGCGGCAGCATCGTATGAGGATGAGGATTTCTCTGAATTTGCTGAGTTTGGTTCTACAGATGAATATGAACAGCTGGCAGAAGAAGATACCAATGAAGATGCATAAAATCTTCTGACATATAAGTGATATAAAAAGATACCTGACTGGTGGTTTGTTCCGGTCTGGTATCTTTTTAATATAAGATAATAAAACAGCCTTCGCATCATCGGATGGAAGGCTATTTTGGTATTTACAACAATACGGTTATTATTTATTATTCTTTTCTACTTCTGCCATCTTCATTGCACGAACTTTGGTAGAAAGACCAAAGAGGTTGATGAAACCTTCTGCATCATGATGGTCATACAAATCACCGGTTGTGAAACTTGCAATGCTTTCATTGTACAAGCTGTATGGTGAAGTAGTTCCGGCTTTGATAATGTTTCCTTTGTACAGTTTGAATTTAACTTCGCCGGTTACATATTTCTGTGTGGATTCGATAAATGCCTGAACTGCCTCGCGGAGAGGGGAGAACCATTTACCTTCGTAACAAATCTGAGCAAGTTTGTTACCCATATCCATTTTCAATGTTGTTGTATCGCGGTCAAGGATTAATTCTTCCAGCTGCTGATGAGCTTCATAAAGAATTGTTCCGCCAGGAGTCTCATAAACACCACGGGATTTCATTCCAACAACACGGTTTTCTACGATATCAACAATACCGATACCATGTTTTCCACCTAACTCATTCAGAGTGCGGATAATATCGGAAACTTTCATTTCTTTTCCGTTTACGCTCTTAGGAACACCGGCTTCAAATGTCATAGTTACATATTCGCCTTCATCCGGTGCTTTTTCCGGTGTAGTACCAAGAACTAGAAGATGATCGAAGTTTGGCTCGTTTGCCGGGTCTTCCAATTCAAGACCTTCATGGCTGATGTGCCACAAGTTACGGTCACGGCTGTAACTGGAATCTGCGGAGAATGGAAGGTCAATTCCATGAGCTTTGCAGTATTCAATTTCGGATTCACGGGAATCCATTGTCCATTTATCACTTCTCCAAGCTGCGATAATCTTCAAATCCGGAGCAAGTGCTTTGATACCGAGTTCGAAACGGATCTGGTCATTTCCTTTTCCGGTAGCACCATGGCAGATAGCAGTAGCGCCTTCTTTTCTTGCAATCTCAACAAGACGTTTTGCAATAACCGGACGAGCCATCGAAGTACCAAGAAGGTATTTGTTCTCATATACAGCATGAGCCTGTACACAAGGAACTACATATTCATCACAGAACTCATCAACAACATCCTCAATGTAAAGTTTGGATGCGCCACAGAATTTAGCTCTCTCTTCCAGACCGTCCAATTCTTCACCCTGTCCACAATCGATGCAGACACAGATAACTTCATAATCAAAATTCTCTTTAAGCCATGGAATAATTGCTGTTGTATCCAGGCCGCCGGAATAAGCTAAAATAACTTTTTCTTTCATAATAGAACCTCCGTATGTATTTTTTGGTATTAACCTTTCTCTAATATACACCACAAGTGAATATTATGCAAGCATAAAATCAATTATTTTCAAAGAATGACGAATAAATTCCAGTTTGCTATTGCATATTTATCGGAAAAGATGTATAATAATTGAGGTTTGTGTATAATATGTATAAATATGCATAAATGATGAATAAAAAGTGTGAGCTGCCAAAGTACGGCGGAATGGAGGATGCTATGATAAAGGCTGGAATTATCGGTGCTACAGGGTACGCAGGACAGGAATTGGTTCGATTATTATTGCAGCACAAAGAAGTTGAAATTGTATGGTATGGTTCGAGAAGTTACGTGGATAAGAAATTTAGTTCCGTTTTTGGAAATGTTTTTCAGATTGTAGAAAATATATGTAAAAGTGATGATTTACATACTTTGGCAAAAGAGGCAGATGTAATTTTTACCGCAACGCCGCAGGGATATTTGGCAGGTGTTTTGGATGATGAAATCCTTTCTCAGGCTAAGGTAATTGATTTAAGTGCTGATTACCGAATAAAAGATGTTGCTGTTTATGAAAAATGGTACGGCATCACACATAAAAGCCCTCAGTATTTGGAGGAGGCTGTATACGGATTGTGTGAGTTAAACCGCGAGCAGGTTAAAAAGGCACGCTTAATTGCTAATCCGGGATGCTATCCAACATGTTCAACACTTTCGGTTGCACCGCTTGCTAGAGAAGGACTGATTGATATGGATACGTTAATTATTGATGCAAAATCCGGAACATCAGGAGCAGGAAGAGGTGCAAAAGTTCCAAATCTTTACTGCGAAGTAAATGAAAATATTAAGGCATATGGAGTTGCGACGCACCGTCACACACCGGAGATTGAAGAACAGCTTTCCTATATTAGTGGAAAAGATGTTACACTCAATTTTACCCCGCATCTGATTCCGATGAACCGTGGTATTTTGATTACGGCATATGCAAAATATAAAGAAGGTGTGACAAAGGAGCAGATTCGAGAGGCTTATGTGAAAGCTTATCAGGATGAATATTTTGTCCGTGTACTGGATGAGGGTGTGTGTCCGGAGACTAAATGGGTTGAGGGAAGCAACTTTGTCGATGTAAATGTAAAAGTTGACGAGCGCACACACCGCGTGATTATGATGGGAGCAATGGATAATATTACAAAAGGTGCTGCCGGACAGGCAGTTCAGAACATGAATCTGATGTTTGGATTCGATGAAGCGGAAGGCCTTCGGCTTGTGCCGATGGTTCCGTAAAGGAGGAAAATACGATGAATACAATAGAAGGCGGCGTTACCGCAGCAAAAGGATTTATGGCGGCGAGCGCAGAGGCAGGAATTAAATATAAAAACCGTACAGATATGGCACTTGTTTATACAGAAAGCCCGGCGGTCTGTGCAGGAACTTTTACAACGAACGTAGTAAAGGCGGCACCGGTCTGGTGGGATAAAGAAATTGTTGAGAGTAAAAAGGATGTTCATGCAGTTGTATTGAACAGCGGAATTGCCAATGCATGTACCGGAGGAGAAGGAAAAGAAATTAACGAGTACATGGCTTCACAAATTGCAGAGGTACTTGGTGTTTCGACAAAAGAGGTTTTGACCGCTTCAACCGGTGTTATCGGAATGCAGATAAAGAAAGAACCGATACAAAAAGGTGCAAAGCTTTTAAAGGATGCACTGGCAGATACGAAAGAAGCAGGTCTGCTTGCGGCAAAGGCAATTATGACAACGGACACCGTTCCGAAGGAAGCGGCAGCCAGTTTTGATGTGGACGGAGTAACCGTAACAGTTGGCGGCATGAGCAAAGGTTCCGGTATGATTCACCCAAATATGGCAACAATGCTTAGCGTTACGACAACAGATGCAAAAATTTCACATGACTTACTGCAGAAAATGGTTTCAGAAATTGTATCGGATAGTTTTAATATGATTTCGGTTGACCGCGATACATCAACAAATGATACATATCTGGTACTTGCTAATGGCGAATCCGGTGTTGAAATCAAAGCAGGAACAAATGAATATGTAAAATTCAAAGAGGCACTGAGTTATGTGGCAACCGATCTGGCAAAACAGATGGCGGCAGACGGAGAAGGCTGCACGAGGCTGATGGAAGTAAAAGCAGTTCACTGTAAGAATAAAGAAGAGGCAAAGATTTTTAGTAAATCGGTTGTGACATCCAATCTGGTGAAAGCAATGGTATTTGGCAAGGATGCGAACTGGGGACGTGTTTTGTGTGCACTGGGGTATTCCGGCGCAGACTTTGACCCGGATGTAATCGATTTGATTTTGGAAGCTGAGGATGAGCAGATTGTTTTAGTAAAAGATGGTGTGCCGACAGATTACAGTGAAGATGAAGCAACTATTCTATTAGGGAAAGATGCGGTTACATTTATTTGCGACATGAAGCAGGGCGATGCATCGGCAACTGCCTGGGGATGCGATTTGACTTATGATTATGTAAAAATAAATGGCGATTACAGAAGTTAGAGAGGACAAAAAGATGGAAGATAAGATGAAAGAAGTTGTACTTAAGGCGGAAACGCTGATTGAGGCGCTGCCTTACATCCGTGATTTTAACGGGAAAAAAGTAGTTGTAAAATACGGCGGAAGTGCTATGTTAGATGAAAAATTGCAGGAATCAGTGATTAAAGATGTTGCTTTATTGAAACTGGTTGGTATGCAGCCGATTATCGTTCACGGCGGAGGAAAAGAAATCAGCAAATGGCTTGGCTATATGGGAAAAGAGAGCGAATTTGTAGAAGGACTGCGTGTGACAGATGCTGATACGATTGAAGTAGCAGAAATGGTTTTAAATAAGGTAAATAAGCATTTAGTCCAGATGATGGAGAAACTCGGAGTAAAGGCAGCCGGAATCAGCGGAAAAGACGGCGGCACAATGCTTTGTGAGAAAAAAACAGCTGGTGGCAGAGATATCGGTTTTGTGGGAAAAGTAAAATCCGTTAATTCCGATTTGATTGACACTTTGATTGCCAAAGATTTTATTCCGATTATTGCACCGATTGGTATGGATGAAAATTATCAGGCATATAACATCAATGCCGATGATGCGGCAAGTGCAGTCGCAAAATGTATTCATGCAGAAAAACTGGCATTTATGACGGATATTGAGGGTGTCTGCAAAGACCCGAAAGACCCGGAAACGTTGATTTCTGTATTGACAACCGATGAGGCAAAACAGTTAATTGAGGATGGAACCATTGGCGGTGGTATGATTCCGAAAATAACAAACTGTGTGGAAGGGGTAGAAGAAGGCGTAAGCCGTGTCCATATTCTGGATGGACGCAGACAGCATTGTCTGCTGCTTGAGTTCTTTACCAAAAAAGGTATTGGTACAGCAATTATTGATAACCACACAACATTGTATCCGCATGAGCAGGATTAGGAAGGAGCATGTGATATGAAACAGATGATAGATGAATCAGAACAGTATTTAGTTCATTCGTATAACCGTTATCCGGTTGTATTAGACCATGGAGAAGGCGTGAAATTATACGATACAGACGGAAAAGAGTATTTGGATTTTGGTGCCGGAATTGCCGTTTGTGCATTGGGCTATGGGGAAAAGGAATACACAGATGCTTTGAAAGCGCAGATTGATAAAGGAATTCATTTTTCCAACTATTTTTATTCGGAGCCATTATTGCAGGCAGCCAAAGGTCTTGCAAAAGCAACTGGACTTGACCGTGTATTTATGGCAAACAGCGGTACGGAGGCAAATGAGGGCGCTTTGAAAATGGCACGAAAATATGCCATTATGCAGGGACATGAAAATCGGCATGAGATTATCTCGATGAATAAAGCATTTCACGGACGAAGCATGGGAGCATTGTCCGTTACCGGTACAGCAAAATACAGAGAGCCGTTTGAACCGATGTTACAGGGGGTTACATTTGCGGATTACAACGATTTAGAGAGTGTAAAAGCAGCGGTTACAGAAAATACATACGCCATTATTGTGGAAGCCGTTCAGGGTGAAGGTGGAATTTATCCTGCCAATGCTGAATTTTTACAGGGAATCCGCAAATTGTGCGATGAAAATGACATCATTATGATTTGTGATGAAATTCAGTGTGGTATGGGACGTTCCGGTAAGATGTTTGCGTACCAGAAATACGATATTGTGCCGGATATTGTGACGATGGCAAAGGGAATCGGAAATGGTATTACAGTAGGCGCAATCGCGGCAAAAGAAGAAGTGGCAAAATGCCTTGTGCCGGGAGACCATGGCACGACATTTGGTGGAAATCCACTTGCCTGCGCAGCAGTAGCAAAGACACTGGAAATCTTTGAAAAAAGAGAAATTCCAAACCATGTGGAAGAAGTTGGAGAGTATCTTCACGAATGTCTGCAGAAATTGGTGGAGAAAAAAGAAATTGCCATTGAGACGCGTGGTATGGGACTGATGCGTGGTTTGGAACTTTCGGTTCCTGCCGGTCCTTATATTACAAAAGCATTGGAAAAAGGCGTTATTTTTATGAGCGCAGGCGCAAATGTAATTCGTTTTATCCCACCGCTTGTCATTGAAAAAAGTGATGTAGACAAAATGATTACAATTTTAGATTCTGTTCTGGATGATTAAAAACGGATGAATAATTGCACCTTTCTTGGGAAAACTTTACGGTAGAATCGATTACCGTGAAGTTACTAAGGAGGTGCTTTTATGTTGGGGATTTTAGTGGCAGCCATTTCAGGTGCCATTATGAGTGTACAGGGCGTATTTAATGCCGAAGTGACGAAACAGACGAGTATCTGGCTGTCATCTGCATTTGTACAGATTAGTGCGTTTGTGGTCTGTGTACTGGCTTGGTTTATTACCGGAAGAGATGGTGCAATCAGCAGTTTGTGGCATGTTTCGCCTAAATATATGCTGTTAGGTGGAGCGCTGGGTGCTTTTATTACTTATACGGTAATTTACAGCATTAATGCGATTGGTCCTGCCCGCTCTGCGATGTTTATTGTATCGGTTCAGATTGTCATGTCGTATCTGATTGAACTTTTTGGTTTATTTGGGATTGATAAACAGCCGTTTGAGTGGAGAAAGTGTATTGGCGTAGCTGCGATTGTTGCAGGAATTGCCATTTTCAAGTGGAAGTAAAAAATAAGTAAATTTGCCATTGTAAAAATGGGATAACATTGGTAAAATAGTTAAGTAGCACTCTTTTTTTCCGGCCAGAAAGGAAAGAGTGATGAAAGATAACAAAAATAAGTTAAAAATGGTTCTTTTGATTGGAACTTTCTTTTTATGCGGTGTTTTGTATTTTGCGCTAAATGCCGGTTCTAAAAAAGAAGCAGTTGTGACGGAATCGTTTGCTGACCAGTCGGGAGAAACAAAGAGCAACAAAGAAACATCGGATTCAGAAACAGAAGCTGTGGTGTATATTTACATATGTGGCGAAGTGAAGAATCCGGGGGTATATACTTTTGAAAAAGAGCCTCATTTTATCGATGTTGTGGAAAAAGCGGGCGGCTTTACCAAAAAAGCAGATAAACTTTCTGTTAATTTAGCAGAGGTTGTCAAGGATGGCACACAGCTTACGATTGCAAAGAAGGGGAAAAAGAAAGCCGCGCAAGAGGAACAAAGTTCCCACGGAATGTCATCAGCAGATGAAGCGGGTAAAATTAATCTAAACACCGCTTCCGCAGAACAACTGATGAAATTAAGCGGGATAGGGGAATCCAAAGCAGCACAGATTATTTCCTACCGGGAAAAAAACGGTGCATTTAAGAAAATTGAGGACATTATGAACATTACCGGAATTAAAGAAGGAGTGTTCGGAAAAATCAAGGATGATATTACAGTATAACTGTAAAATTTGTGGAGGCAGAGCAGATGGCAAAAAAAGTCTTAGTAGTGGATGATGAAAAATTAATCGTGAAAGGAATCCGTTTCAGCTTAGAGCAGGATGGAATGGAAGTGGACTATGCATATGATGGTGAGAGTGCCCTAGAGGCAGCTCACGAAAAAAAATATGATATTATTTTGTTAGATGTGATGTTACCAAAAATGTCAGGGTTTGAAGTTTGTCAGCAGATTCGGGAATTTTCAGATGTTCCGATTATTATGCTTACAGCAAAAGGCGATGACATGGATAAAATCCTTGGACTCGAATATGGAGCCGATGATTACATTACGAAACCATTTAATATTTTAGAGGTTAAGGCGAGAATCAAGGCGATTATTCGACGAAGCAGTAAGAAAAACCCAAAAGAATCCGATGGTTTGGAAGTTTATGGAAGCCTTAAGGTGGATTCGATGGGCAAACGTGTTTATATCAAGGATAAAGAAATTAGTCTGACAACACGTGAGTACGAATTATTGAGTCTTTTGGTTCGTAATCCGAGAAAGATTTACAGCAGGGATAATCTGCTTCATGAAGTATGGGGAGCTGCTTATCCGGGTGATGCAAGAACCGTGGATGTTCATATCCGAAGACTTCGTGAAAAAATAGAAGAGACACCAAGCGATCCGGCATTTATACATACAAAATGGGGTGTTGGTTATTATTTCGAAAATAAAGAGTAAAATTCAAGCTTTTAAAAGCCTGCGGGCACAAAGTATGGCTGTACTGGTTCTGATAGGAATCATTCCGCTCGTTGTATTTACATTGATTTTTATCAATACATACCGGGCAAAGGCTATTTCACAACGTATCAATGAATTGCAGACACGAGGTTCCATTATATGTAACCTTGTTGTTTCTTCTGCTTATTTTACCAGTGATTCAGGGGCGGAAGTAGATTCTGAGCTGACACAGGTTGCGGATATTTTTGGAGGCCGTATTTTAATTGCGGATTCTGATTTGAATGTAACCCGTGACACATATGGTTTAGAAGAAGGCAAAGTGATTCTTTTGGAAGAAGTTGTTCGGTGTGTCAACGGTGCAGACAGTAAATTTGTAAGCCAGAGTGAAAACATGGTAGAACTGGTTCTTCCGGTGCATAATCCGGAGAGCAATTCGATTGATGGTGTTGTCGTAATGAATTTTTCGCTGAACAGTGTGAATACTTTGTATGATTCGATGCAGTCGATTGCCATTACGCTGGTATTGGTGCTTGGACTTATTATTCTTGTGATTTCTGTTTTGTATTCCGGTCAGATTGTAATGCCGATGAAGGAAGTAGCCGGCTCGATTGCGATGATTTCTTCTGGTGATTTTAATGAGACGATGCAGATAACCGGATATTCGGAAGCAGAGGATATTTCGGATAAATTTAATTCGATGCTTAGTGTGCTGCAGAATCTGGAAGACGCAAGACAGGAGTTTGTGTCGAACGTCTCACATGAGTTGAAGACACCGATTACTTCGGTAAAAGTTTTAGCAGAATCTTTGATTGGACAGGAAAATGTTCCGGTTGAACTTTATCAGGAATTTATGGTGGATATTAATGAAGAATTGGAGCGAATGAATAAAATTATCAATGATTTGCTTACCCTTGTAAAAATGGATAAAAATGCATCGGAAGTCAATATTTCCGAGGTCAATATTAATGAATTTCTGGAAGCAATTTTGAAACAGCTTCAGCCGATTGCGGATAAGCGGAATATTGAGATGATTTTCGAAAGTGTTCGTTCTGTTACGGCACAGGTGGATGAAGTAAAATTAGCGATGGCGTTTCGCAATCTGATTGAAAATGCGATTAAGTATAATTATGATAATGGCTGGGTTCGTGTTTCTTTGAATGCAGACCATAAATTCTTTTATTTGAAGGTGTCAGATTCCGGTGTTGGTATTCCGGAAGAATTGCAGGATAGTATATTTGAACGTTTTTACCGTGTGGATAAGGCACGGTCCAGAGAAACCGGTGGAAACGGCTTAGGACTTGCGATTACGAGAAATGCAATTTTATTACACCGTGGCTCAATTAAAGTTCACAGTATAGAACAACAGGGAACTACGTTTGCCGTACGAATTCCTCTGATGTATTCGGAATAGGAGGCTGCTATGAAAAAGATTATAATTTCCATGTTTCTTATTATGGCGGCTGGAATTTTAGTTTCTTGTGGCAAAAGTAAGGAAGAAATGGATTCGTATTTGGTTTATTATCTGAATCAGGATATGACAGGACTTGTAGAAGGAACGATGGAATCTCCTCATAAAAAAAAGGATACAAACGCAGTTGTTGCCGATTTATTAAAACAGCTTCAGACTACGGGGGAGGATGCCAACTTAAAGAGTCCGATTAGTGAAAATGTAGATGTATTAGATTTTGAAATGAAAAATCATCAGATGTCAATTTCTTTTTCTGCTGCGTATTATGAGAGAAGCGGCGTGGAAGAGACGTTGTCCCGTGCAGCAATTGTGGAAACATTATGCCAGTTAGATGAGATTCATTATGTGGAATTTTATGTAGAAGACCAGCCACTCATGCTTTCGGGAAATGCCGTAGGACCAATGAGTGCCGATGATTTTGTGCAGAATCTGGATGCTTTGGGAAAGGAACAGAGCAGACAGGTTACGTTGTATTTATCAAACCGGACAGGGGATAAACTGCGTGCGGTAATGACATCGGTAACTTACAATGCGGCAACACCGCTAGCAGAACTTCTTATTAATCAATTGATTCAGGCAGATGAAGTGATAGCTGGACAAAAGGGAAAATTAAAGGATGTCAAATCAGCAATTCCGAAAGAAACGGTAGTGAATCATATAACAATACGCGACCAGATTTGTTATGTGGATTTGGGAAGCGGATTTAATGATTTACTGGCAGGAATTAGCAGCGAGGTAACAGTGTATTCAATTGTAAATACATTGTGTGAACTTTCTAATGTCAACCGGGTACAATTTACCATTGATGGCGAGGCACAGGAGCAGTACGGGGAGATGGATTCGTTCCATTCAGTATTGGAGCGGAATTTAAATCTTGTGGAAACGGTAAATGAGAAATAGAACATGAAATAAAAAGGGAGGAACCGGGTGAGGAGAAGACCACTTTGTGTGGTATTGGTATGCATGATTTTGGGGATTCTTTGTAATGCGTGGATAAATACAAAGGAACCGGTTTCTTATGAGCGGGAGTCGATTCATTTTCTTTGTGAACTCGAAGAATTTGTAAAAAAAGATAATGGATATACGCTTGTTGTTCGTGACGTAAAAGGGGAGGATTCATTTTCGTGCAAAAAAATAAAATTATATGCAAATGAGAAGACTTTAATGCCAAAAGAACTGCATATTGGTAATCTTTTGGCGGTCACAGCCTCTATCCGTTCGTTTGAGAAACCGGGAAATCCCGGACAATTTGATGAATATAAATACAACACGGAATTAGGAATTACCGCGCAGGGATTTGCCGGTAAAATAGAAATAAAAAAGAATACGGTTAAAAATCCGGAAGATTTTCTACATCGCTTGAGAAATCGTTTTCGTGATGTGGTTTCTTTGTGCTGTGATGAAAAAACAGCGGGGATTGTATCCGCAATGGTTTTAGGTGATAAAAGCGGGTTGTCAGACGAGGTGAAACAGTTATATCAGGAGAATGGAATTGCGCATGTGCTTGCCATATCCGGGCTGCATATTTCACTCATTGGAGCCGGCCTCTTTTTTGTCCTGCGCAAATATTTTATGCCAATGCAGGGGGCAGCTGTTGTAACCATGGTACTTTTGTTCCTTTATGGTATTTTGACCGGCTTTTCCATCTCAACAGAACGGGCTGTTATCATGATGGGATGCATGCTTTTGGCAAGGCTTGCCGGGAGGCATTATGATGGATTGAGCGCACTTTCTTTCAGTGCGATATGCCAGCTTCTGATTCATCCTATGGTTTTGTTTCAGACCGGGTTTTTGCTTTCTTATGGAACTGTGCTGGGAATCTATGTTTTTGTCGACGTGTTCTGTGATGTGTGGGAAAGTAAAAATCCGGTTTGGATGGCAGTTGCCGGAACGGCTGGTATTGAACTGGTTACACTTCCTATTCTTTTGACGGCTTATTATGAATTTTCAATTTTAAGTATTGTCGCTAATGTACTGTTTCTGCCGCTTATGGGAGGAATTCTTGTGACTTCACTGGCTGGAATCGGATTGGGAAGTATTATCCTTTTTGTGGGAAAATTCTGTTTTGGATTTGCCCATTTTTGTTTTATATTATTTGAGTGGGTCGGAAATTTGTTTGTAAGGATTCCGGGAGCGGTTGTTATCACAGGAAAACCGGCAGTCTGGCAGGTATTTTTATATTATGGAAGTACCGTTTTGTTCTTAATTTTGCAGAAATGGAAACAGAAGAAAGTATTTTTATTGGCTCTTGCCTTTGGTGTTTTTATTCTGTTTCTGCCGGTTCATAATAATTTTGATTTGCAGATAACCAATTTGGATGTCGGTCAGGGAGATTGCAGCTGCATCCGCACAAAAAATCATACGATTTTGATTGATGGAGGCAGTTCCGATGTAAATAAAGTAGGAAAATACCGTATGATTCCTTTTCTGAAATCGCAGGGGATATCTTATGTATCGTATCTTTTTTTGACACACAGCGATGAAGACCACACCAATGGTGTCGTCGAATGGCTGTGTGCTGCCAATCAGATGGGAGTGAAAGTTGGAACCGTTATTCTGCCAAAATTAAATGAAAAGGAAGGGGCGTACTGTACGCTGTTAGATGAACTCCGAAATAAAGGATGCAATCTTATGTTTATGCAGCGTGGTGATACGGTAACAATTGATGAATTACGGATATCCTGCCTGCATCCCTATCCGGAATATGAATGGAAATCGGTGAATGATTCTTCACTTGTTTTGAAGGTTAATTATCACAATTTTACCGGATTATTTACCGGAGATTTAGAGGAAGCGGGAGAGAAGGAAATTATAAATAAACTTTCCCATGTAAATTATTTAAAAGTTGCGCATCATGGCAGTAAGGGGGCGAGTTCAGAAGATTTTCTTGAACAGGTAAAACCAGATATTTCCGTTATTTCGTGTGGAAAAAAGAACCGCTATGGACATCCGCATAAAGAGACGTTAAATCGTCTTGAGAATATAGGTTCTAAGGTGTACCGGACGGATAAAGAAGGGGCGGTATCCGTAGAATGTCAAAATGGGAAATGGTACCTTTCTTTGTGGAAAAAAGAAAGTGGTAAAAAACTCTTGCTAAGTGACTGGTGATTATATTACAATAACGGTTATGAGGAGGAATTACAAATGAACTTTTTAGTGGCTGTAATTCTCAATCTGATACTGTAGAAAATATGGAAGCAAAAGTTTGAAAATCTTAAAGACAAGCCGTTGTTTTTTTGATATAATGTTACTGCAAACAGAATTGATTACTTTTGGAGGTTATTAAATTATGGAACAGATTAAAAATCCTGTATTGCCGGGTTTTAATGCGGACCCGTCAATCATTCGTGTCGATGACACGTATTATATTGCAAATTCTACATTTGAGTGGTTCCCGGGGGTTCGTCTGCACGAGTCTAAAGATATGGTTCACTGGAAACTGCTGCCATCGGCATTGTCAACAACGACACTGCTTGATATGAAAGGAAATCCGTCTTCCGGCGGTATCTGGGCACCGGATCTTTCCTATGCAGATGGCAAGTTTTGGCTTGTTTACACAGATGTTAAAGTAACCGAGGGACCATTCAAAGATATGGTAAACTACATCACGACAGCAGAAGATATTCATGGTCCTTGGTCTGACCCGATTCGTGTGAATGGTGTTGGGTTTGATGCTTCGTTATTCCATGATGATGACGGAAGAAAATATCTTGTTCAGCAGACATGGGATCACAGAGAGTATCACCATGCATTTGATGGCATTACATTGACAGAATTTGATACAGATACGATGCGGTTAAAGCCGGAGACAGCAAGAAATATTTATAATGGTACAGAGGTGAAATTGGTCGAGGGACCTCACTTGTACAAAATTAATGGATATTATTATTTGTTTGCTGCTCAAGGCGGAACAGTATATACTCATCAGGAAGTGGTTGCCCGTTCTAAGACACTTGATGAATTAAGTTTTGAGACAGAGCCGGATGGACCATTTATCACAAACTTTGATACACCATATTTGGAAATCCAGAAACAGGGACATGGCGCACTTGTTGATACACCAAGTGGTGAGTGGTATTATGCAAGTCTTTGCGGACGTCCGTGGACACATGAAAATCAGTGTTGTATTGACCCACGTGGTTACTGTACGCTTGGACGCGAGACAGCGATTCAGAAAGTATACTGGGATGAAGAGGGATGGCCTCGTATTGAGGGCGGTCACGGTGGAAAGGTTCTTGTAGACGCACCGAAAGATGCAATCAAAACAGATGCACCGCTTGATCATTCCATGCATGATGAATTTGACACTGAAAAATTACATAATGAGTGGAATACCCTTCGTGTTCCATTTACCGATGCAATGGGAACAACAGGAGATGGCAAACTGACTCTCCGTGGACAGGGTTCTCTGAGCAATAAACATGAATTGTCACTGGTTGCAAAACGCTGGCAGGCATTTAACTTTGATGCTTCTGTAAAAGTAAGTTACAATCCATTTTCTTATCAGCAGATGGCAGGACTTACCAACTTCTATAATGATAAGCATTGGTCTTTTGCGTTTATTACGTGGAATGAGAAAAATGGACGTGTTATCGAAGTGGCTCAGTGTAACCGTGGCGGCTATACATCATTCCTTCGCGATGATGCAATTCCAGTACCGGATGGCGCAGATGTCTGGTTCCGCACAAAAGTTAGAAAACAGACTTATACCTACGAATATTCATTTGATGGTGAGAATTACAAAGAAATTCCGGTAACTTTAGACGCAGCTATCTTATCGGATGACTATGTACTGCAGAGTTATGGCGGATTCTTTACCGGTGCATTTGTTGGTATGGCATGTGTTGATTATGCCGGATACAATACAGTTGCAGAGTTTAGAAGTTTTGATTACAAAGAGTATGAAGACTAATTAGAAATTTGTAAAAGTGAGTCGGTCACGAAAATGCTGGCCGGCTCGTGTTTTTGAGAGGAGTCAGATATGCTTCGCATTGAGGATGAGTTAAAGAATAATCAAATATCCCGTTTCCAGCTTTTATACGGCGAGGAGCGTTACATGGTTCAGTATTATAGAAATCATCTGATTGAAAAACTATCGAATCCGGATGATGAGATGAACCGCACATTTTTTCGCGATAAACCGGAGCCATCCCAGATCGCCGAGGCGGCTCAGATTCTTCCTTTTTTTGCTGAAAACCGTTTGATTGTTGTAGAGGACAGTGGTTATTTTAAAAGCAGCAGCGATATGGCAGATTATGTGGAGTCATTTCCGGAGACCACATATATCATTTTTGTGGAGCGCGAGATTGATAAGCGCAACCGCCTTTTTAAGTGGATGAACAAAAACGGTTGTGTGACCGAGTGTACAAGACAGCCGGAACATATGTTGAAAAGGTGGATTGCCGGTTACATGAAAAAAGCAGGCAAAAGCATTTCAACAAAGGGCGCCGAGCGGTTGATTGAGCGAGTGGGAACGGATATGGAAATGCTCAGCAATGAACTTGAAAAATGCATTGGCTATGTGGGTGAAGATAAATTGATTGATGTGCCGGAAGTAGATGCAATTTGCTCGGGGGTAACGGTTTCCAAGATGTTTGATATGATTGATGCCGTGGCACTTGGCGAGAAAAATCGTGCGATGAAATTGTACGAAGATTTGTATACCAACAAGGAATCGCCGATGTCTATTTTATTTATGTTTTCGCGTCACATCAATATTTTGCTTCAGGTGAAAGAGTGTAAAAACCGTGGACTTCGCTCAGGAGAAATTGCAAAAAAATGCGGGGTTCCTCCGTTTACAATTCCTAAGTATGAAAAACAGGCGGCACTTTTCAAACGCAGTAAATTACTGGCGATGCTGCAAACCAGATTGGAGTTGGAAGAGCAGTTTAAATCCGGTAAATTGTCGGACCAGTTAGCGGTGGAATTGTTTTTAATTGAGGCACTTAACGGGGAGTAGAAAAGTTGTAATTTTCTATTGACAAATTACCTTATTCTGATAAAATGGAATATGTTGTGGAGACGTATCGAAGTGGTCATA
>ERZ808240.2223-NODE-2223-length-21915-cov-6.203568_pt1 | contig 21915 bp, 22 predicted proteins | sample MGYA00521084_ERZ808240 | MGnify/ENA primary metagenome ERZ808240 (study PRJEB31516, sample SAMN03275571) | gut metagenome | biome: mammalia-associated habitat; material: feces | host: Papio cynocephalus | place: Kenya | collected 2012-08-06 ...
GCCAAATGCGATGCTGGCTCCTCCCGAACGGGAGGATTTTTCCCGCCGCGGCGGGGCTTTTCTGCGCTGGGCTGCCGTACTGCACCTGCATTTTTCTGCGTCGCCCACACGTCGGCGCAACGTTGGCTTTTGCCCCGATGCCGCGCACACACTCGCAGCCGGGGCAGAAAACCGCACACAGCGGCGACACGCGGCTCACGGCGGCGAACGGCGCCTGCTGCGAAAGGATGCAAGGATGCAAACTGTTCAAGGTGTTACCCCCTTACCCTCTTGCTCCGGCAAACGCCAGAACCATTGATCGGCGCGGCGCTCCGAAAGAATGCCGAGATTTCGTTTCGCGATTTTCAGCGTTCGCTCCGAAATGCCGAGCTGCTTTGCAAGTACAAAGACTTCTTCTGCCGGTCGGGGCTGCGTCAGGAACCTGCGCAGCTCATCCTCCATCTGCATGGTCTTTGTCTGCACCTGCCCGGTGCCGTTCAGGATGTTGTCAACAGTCGCATCGCAGAAGCCCTTCCACTGGAAGCCATGCTCCGGATGAAGCTCGAATGCAATGGCTGCGCCTTCCGGTGCAAGGCTGTTCTTGTCCTGCGCAACAATGCGAAGCGTATCGCCGCTTTTCAGCCGTCCGACGATCAATACGCTTCTGGCCGAAGCGCGGAAGTCGATAGAACCGAGACCGCGATAACCGGATTTTAAGCCCTGTGCCTTGTTCATGTGTCCGATCAGAATGACGGCGCATTGTGTGTGCTCCGCCATCAGGGAAAGCCGTTTGAGTACCGGGCGCACCTCGTTCGCACGGTGCATATCCACATTGCTTCCAAGATACGCCTGCAGCGGATCAAGCACGATCAGCTTTGCCCGTGTCCTGCAGATCGCTTCTTCCAGCCTTGCGTCGCAGAGCGTCAACTCCCGTTTGCCCTCGTCGATGACCAGAACGCGCGTACAGTCCGCCCCTGCACTCTCTAACCTTGGCTTGATGGTATCCGCCAGACCATCTTCGGCTGTCTGGTATATTACGTTCATCGGTTCCGCTGCCCGTTCGCACTCAGGCAGAGGATCGCCGCGCGTCAGAGCTGCAATGACTGCCAGAATGAAGCTCGTTTTGCCCTCGCCGGGGTCGCCTTGAATGATCGTCAGCTTGCCCAGAGGAATGTACGGATACCAGAGCCATTGCACCTCCTCCTTGTTGATTTCGCTCATGGAAATCAGTTTTAATGGTGTGTTGCCTGTCAAAAAATCTCCTCCAAATCAAAAAGTAAAGGTGCGCACCACATTTTTCGCGGTGTGCACCTTTCTACTTGTAGTATGGAGATTTTTCTGATACACTCAGAGTAATAGCAGACAAATAAAAATCATTTGCGGACAGGTTTCCAAAGGAGAAGCGTATGTTTCAGTCCATCACGTTCTATATCGGAGGGAAAGCCCTTGGTATTTACGGGGAAGAATTTCCGCTTGGAACGCTGACAACAGAGGTTTTGAATATCACGCCAGAGGAATACCAAGCGCTTGACGCTCGCTTGAAATCTGCGATAGAAGGTATGGCATGTTATCTGCAAATGCAAGGATTCATCGCTTCTGTTGCAAAGGATGCAGCGCAGAGTTTTGGCTGTTCGGACAAAGAAACGCTGGACGAGCTGTGTGCCGAAGGCGCTTTGGAGCTTTGTGAGCGCCTTTCCACCGGGGAGTATGACGAGAATCGCGGAAAATTGACCACATATCTGTATCCGTTTCTGCGCGGGAAGATGTATCGCTATTTGGAGGCAAATCTCGGCGCAGCAGCACTACCTAAGGACGAAATGCAGCGCATAAAGCAGGCGCAGCGGCTGCACAAGGAGGAGAAGGTTTCTCCGGATGAAGTTGCACAGTCACTCAGCGTTTCCGCAGAAAAGGCTGCGCAGTTGATCGGCTGCAAGACGAAGCCGCTCTCTGTCTCTGCGTTTTCAAATGACGATTCAGACGATGATCCGCTTGCGTGGCTGCTGCTTGACCAGCATACCTTTACGCCGGAGCAGGCGGTTTACCGGCAAGTCTGCACGGAAGAACTGGAGCAGCTTTTCCACACGCTCAGCGCGAAGGATCGCGCGATTCTCGGTCATACCTACGGCGTGTTCGGCTACGAAAAGCTGTCTGCGGACGAACTGGGCCTGCGTGAAATGCTCTCGCCGGACGGCGTGACCAAGGCAAGGAAAGCCGCATTGGAGCGCCTGCGAAGCCGATATCCCGGCAGCGGCCTGCATCTCTGGCGGGATGTATATCATGCGCTGAAAGATATATGAGATGACCATTACCGTGAAAAGGCAGTACGGCTCATCTTAACACAGGCAAAGGCGTTTTGAATGGTCATGGGTCTGTTCCTGCTCGTGTGTATGCGGGTGCTCATGGGCACTGCAAACAAAGAAAAAACTCGTCAGCCTGTGCAGCACAGGCTGACGAGCGGAGCGGGGCGACCTATGCCGCCCCGCTGCTTTTTTTGCGATTGCTTATTTGTCCTGATATGCGCGGAAGAGGAAGGTGACGATCTCCGCTCCGGTGCAGGTGGCGTTCGGGGCGAACTTATTCTCAAGTGTTGTCAGCGTGTCAGACGTTGTCTTGATACTGCCGCTCATGGGCGCGATGCGGGAAAAGACATCCGGGTACGCCAGCGCCAGATCCCACGTTCCGGTGCCGCCCATGCTGTGACCGGTGAGAGCGATGCGGCTGCGGTCGATGGTCTTTTCTTCGCAGATCGATCTGATCAATGCCATAACGGCATCGGAAACGGAAAGCCAGCCCTTTTCACTTGCGGGCAGCTGCGGGACCAGGACGTAAGCCGGGATTGTCCCGAGCTCGCCATCCGCCAGATACTTCGGAAAACCGTCCGTGTCCAGCAGAACGGAAAGGTCGCTGCCCTTGCCGTGCCCGCCGTGCAGATAGACGAGCAGCGGCAGATTTTCCGATTCGTTTTCGGGCGTATAGAGCAGGTAGCCGAGGCCTTCAAAGCTGCCTTCCATCAAAGAGGATGCAGATGTTCCAACATCAAAATGCGCCAGCCAGTAGGCTATTTCTGCGCGGCTGGCCGGGGCGCAGAGGTCAATCGTTCCGAGCGCGTCCGTGAAAAGTCCTTTCGCATTTGCCCACACGCAGGCATCCAGCGCCCAAGCGCAGCCATTTTTGACACGGACTTTCGCTGCGGCCGCGGTTGGCTTTGCATCGGCATACCATGACGATCAGGGGATCCTGCACGGCGTCTGCCTCGTGGCCCCGCAGAACAGCATGACGGCGCTGGTCGGCCTCTCCGGCTCCGGTAAATCCACGCTGGCAAAGCTGATCGCAGGATTCTGGGATGTAAAAAACGGCACCATTACAATGGGCGGACACGATCTGAAGGAAATTCCACTGGACGAGCTTTACGATCAGGTGGCGTTTGTCTCGCAGGACAACTACCTCTTTGATGATGCCGTCCGCGAGAACATCCGCATGGGGCGCAGAAATGCAACCGATGCCGATGTGGAAGCAGCGGTGCATGAGGCCGGCTGCGACAGCTTTATCGGTGATCTGGAAAACGGGTTTGATACGGTCGTCGGCGAGAGCGTCGCTCACCTTTCCGGCGGCATGCGGCAGGACGGGAACCTGATCGCGCCCGCCGCACCGGGCAGCGTTGTTTCGGTGCGCGTGGTTCTGGGAGGCTGAGATGGCGTTTCGGGAGGATTTTGTCTGGGGCGCGGCGTCAAGCGCGTATCAGACCGAGGGCTTCCCGTCCGCGGACGGCGGCGGGGAGAGCATCTGGGACGCATTCTGCCGCCGGCCCGGCGCGATCGCAAATGGAGATACCGGCTCGATCGCCTGCGACGGCTATCACCGGTTTGAAGAGGACATCAGGCTTTTATCGTCGCTCGGGCTGCGTGCGTACCGCTTTTCCACGAGCTGGGCGCGCATTGACCCGAATGGAGACAGCCGGTGGAACGAGGCCGGGCTCCAATACTATGACCGCGTGGTAGACTGCTGCCTCGCAAACGGCGTCACGCCGTGGATGACGCTCTATCACTGGGAGCTGCCGCAGGCGCTGGAGGAAACCGGCGGCTGGCAGGATCGCGGGACGGCGGAACGCTTTGCGCGGTTTGCGGGCATGATGGCGGCGCATTTTTCCGGCCGTATTTCGCATTTTATCACGCTCAACGAGCCGCAGATCGTGCTCAAGCTCGGATACGCCGACGGAATCCATGCGCCCGGAAAGCGGCTTTCGCTTCCGGAACTCGTTTCGTGCTGGAAAAACCTCATGCTGGCGCATGGGCTTTCCTTCCGGGCCATCCGGAACGCTGCGCCGGAAGCTCTGATCGGCATTGCCTCCACCGGGAAGCTCTGCTATCCGCACAGCCCTGCTGATGAGACCGCCGCGCGGCAGGAGACCTTCCGCCTGACGGATGCCGACTGGATGTTCACGCACCCGATCGTTTTAGACGCCGTGTGCCTTGGCCGTGTCGAACCGGAACCGGGAGCGCTTCGCGGCCTTTTAAGCGCCGTCACGCCCGCAGAATGGGACACGATGCACGCTGTTCCGGACTTTATCGGCGTCAATTCGTACAACGGCAGCGAGATCGCTGCCGGACCGGACGGCGTGCCGGTCTATCTGCCGCGGCCGCAGGGCTTTGCCTGCACGGCGCTCAAGTGGCCCGTCACGCCGGAGATCATGGCGTATGGCTATGCCTTCCTCTTTGACCGTTACCGGCTGCCGCTCTACGTGACGGAGTGCGGGCTGAGCTGTAATGACCACATCTTCGTGGACGGACAGGTCCACGACGCGGACCGGATCGATTTTCTGCACCGCTATCTGCTTGCGCTTCGCAGCGGATGTGAACGGGCCGACGTCCGCGGTTTTTTCCACTGGTCGCTGACCGACAATTTTGAGTGGCACAGCGGCTATGCCGAGCGCTTCGGCCTGATCTATGTCGACTATCCGACGCAAAACCGGATCCTGAAGGACAGCGCGCACTGGTATGCGCAGACCGCCCGGGAAAACGGCAGAAATCTGTAGGCTCGCTTTGATCTCAGCGGCACGAAAGCGCTGAACGATACAAACGCCGCCCGCCGGAGCATTCCGGCGGGCGGCGTTCTGTTTCACCTTGTATTTTCACTGCCGCAGGCTTCAGGTGAGCAGGATGCGGTCGTTGTCCAGCGTCTCGCCGGTTCCGGAGCGGAAGCGCTGGAGCAGGTCGTTCACATCCATATGCGCGCGTTCTTCGCCGCTGACGTCCAGAATGATCTGTCCGCCGTTCATCATCAGCGTCCGGTTGCCGAGCGCGAGCGCGGCGCGCATATTATGCGTCACCATCAGGCACGTCAGCTTCTGTTCCGCCGCGATGCGCGTGGTCATGGCAAGGATCTTCTCCGCCGCGCCGGGGTCGAGCGCCGCGGTATGCTCGTCGAGCAGCAGGAGCTTCGGTCTGGCGATCGTCGCCATCAGAAGCGTCAGCGCCTGCCGCTGACCGCCGGACAGGAGCCCCACCGGCTGCCGCAGCCGATCCTCCAAGCCCATATCCAGCTCGCGCAGCTGCGCGCGGAAGCACTCGCGATCTCGGCGGCTGATATGCCCCAGCCAGCCGCTGCGGCCGGCTGCCAGCGCCAGGTTTTCTTCGATCGTCATCCCCGGCGCGCTGCCGCGCATCGGATCCTGAAACAGACGGCCGATGATCTTCGACCGCCGGTATTCCGGCAGGAGCGTCACATCCTGACCGTCCAGCAGGATCTCGCCGCTGTCCGTCAGAAAGCTGCCGCTGATGGCGCCGAACAGCGTGGATTTTCCCGCGCCGTTTGCGCCGACGATCGTGATAAAATCTCCGTCCGGCACGCTGAGCGACAGCCCGTGCAGGGCGCACTTCTCGTTGACCGTTCCGGGATTGAAGGTCTTGGAGATGTTCTTCAGCTCCAGCATATGTCTCAGCCCGCCTTTCTCTGCATGCGGCGCCGGAGGACCGGCAGCTGCGTTTTGAGGTATGGGATCGAGATCGCAAGCACGACGATGACCGCCGATACCAGCTTCAGCATGAACGCCGGCATGTCCAGCCGCAGCGCGACGGTATAGACCAGCCGGAAGATCACCGCACCCAGGACCGCGCCCACCGCACGCAGGAGGATCCCGCCGCGGCCAAGGACGGTGCTGCCGATCAGCAGCGAGGCCAGCGCGATGGTGACCATGCCCTGCCCGATGTTGATATCCGCCGCCTTCTGATACTGCGCGAGCAGACAGCCGGACAGCGCCGTAAAGCTGCCCGCGATGCACAGGCCGATCGTCGTCGTCACTGCCGGGTTGATGGAGGACGAGCGCACCATATCGGGGTTATTGCCGGTCGCGCGGATGGCCAGGCCCATGCGGGTACGAAGAAACAGCGTCAGAAACAGCACGATCAGCGCCACCGCCGCAAGCGCCGTCAGAAGCTTATACAGTCCGGCCAGCGGCGTATCGGCCAGCGCCGCTTTCATGAGCGTGAAGACGGTCTGCGTTTTGTTGAGGCTCAGAAGCGACGCGCCGTCCATGATGGCAATGTTGATGGAGTACAGCGCCGTATTGACGATGATCCCGGCAAGCAGACTGTTGATGCCCATGCGCGTCTGCAGCACAGACACGACCAGCCCGGACGCCAGACCTGCGCCCATCGCCGCGAAGATCGCCAGCACCGGATGGCCCGCCATGGCCGTGACCGCGCCGGTCACAGCGCCCAGCGTGAAGCAGCCGTCCGTTGACAGATCGCAGACGTTCAGCATCGTATAGCTCAGATACAGCGCCAATACCGTCACGGAGCAGATGAGCCCCAGCTCCAGCGCCGTCTGTATCAGTCCCAGAACACTCGATAGATCCATAATGGTTCCTCTTTCTTTTTAAAAGCGCCCGAAGCCGGCCGCATACCGGCTCCGGGCAATTTGTCTGTTCGCCGCTCCGGTTACGAGAAGCTCTCCGCCGTCGTCAGCGTGGTGATCTTGGTGCAGTATGGCTCGAACGCCTTGCTGACTGTGTCAAAGTCAAGGCCGAGCGCCGTGCAGGTCTCCGTGTTGATGGCGGCCGTGCCGTTATCAAAGGTCTTGACCGGCGTAGCCGCGGGGTCGGCGCCGTTCAGAAGGATATCCGCGATCATGTCCGCCGTTTCCCGGCCGAGGTTCGCATAGTCGACGCCGTAGCCCAGGAACGCGCCGTTCAGCGCGAAGGAATCTGCGCCGGTGTACTGCGGAATGCCCGCGTCGATGAACGTCTCATAGATGGCAAGCTCGGCTTTCATGATGGAATTGTCGGTCGGCGTGAAGACCGCGTCAACGCCGTCTGCGACCATGGCCTGCGCGGCCAGCATGACCTCGTCCGCCGTGCTGCCGGTGTGCTCGACATATGCGACGCCCTTCTCGTCCAGATAGGCCTTTGCACTGGCAATGGCCGCTGTCGAGGAATCCTGACCGGCGTCATACAGAAGGCCGATCTTCGCCGCGTCCGGGTCGGCCGCAAAGATCAGATTCATAACGGCTGCGGTATCCAGATAGTCGGAGGTTCCGGTCACGTTGCTGCCCGGGGTCTCCAGCGACTGCACAAGCCCCGCGCCGATGGGGTCGGAAACGGCGGCAAAGACGACAGGCGTCCGGCTGTCCTCCGTGGCCGTCTGCATACGCATGGCGACAGGGGTGGCGACGCCGACGAGAAGATCCGCGCCGTTGCTCTGGAAGTTCGCGATGATCTGCTCCATGACCGTCGCGTCCGCATTGCAGTTATCATAATCGATCTCGAACTGTGCGCCGGTCTCTTCGCTGATCTCGGCAAGCCGCGTCTGGATGTTCTCAACGATCTGGTTGAGGGAAGCGTCGTCCACATAGTTGCAGATGCCGACGCGGAAGGTCTGCTGTGCGGGATCCGGCGCGGCTGTCTGCTGCGTGTTCTCGGGTTCGGCCGCGGTGCTTTCTGCCGGCTTCTGTCCGGCGGCGCAGGCCGTCGTGGTCAGCAGAACGGCTGCGGTCAGGATGGCTGCTGCAAGTTTTCTCAGGTTCAGGTTTTTCATGATGTGTTCCTCCATGTTGGCGTTTCGCCGTTTGTTTTTTTGGGTGGCGGATGGAGGGGCCGCTGCCGACGGCCGAATTTGGAGTATAAAAAAACAGCCCCTTATCCCCTTCATGGGACAAGAGCTGCACTCCTGCGATACCACCCAAATTGACGCTTGCGCGTCTGCTCGCTACTGCGTACCATCATACGCATCCCGGTGGATAACGGGTGGGCACCCGTCGGCTCCTACTTGCATCCGCCCGGATGCGTTCAGGCCGCCCTCAAAAGTCCATTCCCCTTACGCCGTTCCGCTGCACTCACACCGCCGGCAGCTCTCTGACGCCCGGTCTTGTAAGGGTACTCCTCTTTCTCAAAGGTTTCGTTGGTATTTCGTTGTTGGCGCTTTTATAGCCGCGCCGCACCGGGAAGTCAATCGTCAATTTAAACGAAAAAAGCAAGGCGGCAGACCGATCTTTTTCTGCATAGCCCTCTGCCGCCCGCAGAACTTTTGGGTTTCTTTCATGGGAGAAGCCCGACCGTTTGGGTTTTTTCCCCAAATTGTACCCCGTCGGCATAGGCCGGCCAAGCGGCATATACGCCGCTCACACCGGATCTGCCATTGGGCGGGTCGTTCCGCCCCGGACGAGCTCTACATCTTCCAGAATCACGTTCTTTGTCAAATTTTCTCCCTGCATTTTCCGTACAAGCGTCTGTACACACACATCCGCAAGCTGCTGCAGAGGCTGACGCACATGCGTCAGTGCCGGCGTACACAAACTGCTGATCTCTACACCGTCGTATCCGACGATCGAGAAGGCATCCGGAACATTTACACCATGCGTGTTCAGCAGTTTCATCGCATTCAACGCGATCAAATCGGTAGAAAACAGACCGTCTGCCTGTGGATATTGCCTCAGCAGCCGCTCGATCTCCATCTGGTAGGTCTGCCGGTTGAACTCCTGCTCCAAACAGGCGTTGATGCAGTCGACGCCCGCTTCCTGCAGCATCGCCTCGCAGGCGCGGTAACGGCGGATCGATGGCGTTTTGACGTCCATATTACCGCCAACATTCAACACACAGCGGCATCCACTCCGGATCAGCTCCTGTGCCGCCAATCGGCCGCCCTTTTCATGATCGGCGCATACCGTCGGGATACTTTCTCCCAGTTCCAGATCAAGTGCAACGATCGGCAGGTCCAGACTCTCGTACAAAGAGGTCTCCAGCATATGCGTCGCAATGATGATCCCATCTACCTTATTCTGCCGAAGCATAGACAGGTATTCTTGTTCCCTGACGCCATCGCCGACGGCATTGCAGAGGAAGATTCGATATCCCTGCTGATTGAGTTCTCCTTCGATGCGCTTAACGATCTCCGCAAAAAACGGATGTGAAACATCGGGGATCAAGACGCCGACACAGTTCGTTTTCTGTGAATACAAACTTCTGGCGATCTGGTTTGGCTGATAATCCAGCCGTTCCATCGCGTCGTACACCTTTGCGTACACTTCTTTTGAGATATATCCACGCTTATTCAGCACACGCGAAACTGTCGTAACTGACACGCCAGCCAGTGCTGCCACATCCTTGATGTTTGACATTTATCCGTCTCTCCTGCTCAGATTCTCCTTGTATTCCCGTTCCATTATATATCACGGCCAAGCCAAGTACAACCAATTTCTTATTTATTAAGGCATAACTTCCCATCCAACAGGCTATATTCCATCGGGTCCGCAATATAATCCCCCTGCTCCGACCAGACTGTCCCCATCAAAAAACCAACGGCTTTTGAACTGTATCAGCCGATTGGCATACTGGACGCTGCGGTCCCGGTCTGTTTCATCCATCGGCAGCAGCTGCAGCTGTTCCTCAAACCGATATGGTCCCCATCGATGATCCGACGTCATATAATACGATGTCTGCCGCAGGGCTGCCCCATATTTTTGCTGCAGCCGATGACAAAACAATTTCTCATAGCAGGAAAACAGCAGAATATATCGATCCTCGATCTGCAGGATCTGCGGACATTCCAGCTCCTGTGCGATCGGATCGATCGCAATCGGCGGAAGAAGCCTCCAGTGCCGCATATCCTCTGAACAGCAAATTCCGATCGTTCCGCACCCGTCTGCAGGTGCATCCGGATGCGTCGCGCAAGTGATCATATATACTTTTCCGCTATCGATAAAAAGAAACGGGTCACGCCAATGGCAAAACGTACGTACCCCGCGGCCGTGCTTGGCATACAGCTCGCCATCCGGCTTGCAGACCGGATTCCAATTGCACTTTTTCCATGTGTGCAGATCATCTGAGACCGCCAGACCGATTTGGACGATCTCCCCGTCCCATTTTCCTGAATATGCCATCCAATACCGGTTATCAAAGCGGATCACACTTCCGGTTGAAAGACAGCTGCAGTCCCACTCGTCGTCTTGGCCCTTCGGGATCACAATGCCATGTTTCGTCCAATGGATCAAGTCCCGGCTGGTTGCATGTGCAATATCCCAGCACTGATGCCGGGGTTGTGTATCTGGGCAAGTCAGATAAAAGCAGTGGCATATATTCTCTTCTATGTAATACCAGGTATCCCCGATATGCTTCCCCGGGTCTTTCAGCATAGTCTCCTCCAAATTTATGATATCAAGATCGCTTTTGCACAGCCTTCCAGCGCATCCCGGATCTGCAGGATCCTCGCCGCTTCCGGTGCCTGAAACAAAGCCTGGTCCCAGCCGAGCCCATCGGCCTTCGCGCGGCCGAGGTTATGATAGTGCAGCAATTCCAGCCGCTCCGCTGGTGGAAACCGTTTGAGAAAGTCATGCATCAGCGCAATGTTCTCCTCAGTATCATTGACCGCATGCACAAGCGGAACTCGAATATAAAGCTGCACGTTGGTTTCTGTCAAACGGGCATAGTTGTCCAAGATCCGGCTATTATCAGCCCCCGTATAGGTACGGTGCACCGCAGCCGACATGGCTTTCAGATCGAACAGGATCAGATCTGTATAAGGCAATACCGCTGCAAAGCGATCCCAAGGCACATCCGCCGCTGTATCGACCGCAACATGATAACCCGCCTCCTTGACCGCAGGTAAGATCTCTGCGAGCTGCGCGGCTTGCAGCAGCGGTTCTCCTCCGGAGACAGTCAGGCCTCCAAAATCAGGGAATACATCTCTGTCCTTCTTTAAAGCCGCGAGCAATTCCTGCTTTGTCAGCTCCCGACCGATCATCGACAGTGCGCCGGTCCAGCAGGCTTCGGTGCATGCTCCGCAGAGCCGGCAGTGTGCCTGATCGACAGCGATTTTTTCTCCGTCGGCATGCAACGCACCAGTTGGACACGCTGCGAGGCAGGCGCCGCAATGCTTGCAGCGTGTCCTTGCATGCTGCAGCTGTCTGCCTGTCATCTGTGTTTCCGGATTGTGACACCAGGCGCACCGGAGATTACAGCCCTTTGTAAAAACCGTTGTCCGCAGCCCTGGTCCGTCATGGACGCTGAATCGCTGCAGATTGCTGATAAGCAGAGAGTCCTTATCCATTTGCAAAGCTTCTTTCAATGATCTCATCCTGAATTTCAGGATCAAGCGATGTAAAGTACGCACTGAAACCACAGACCCGCACGATAATATTGCTGTGTGATGCAGGATCCCTGCGTGCTTCGACCAGCTGCTGCGGATCCAGCATCTGCAGGTCCAGTGCACTGCCGCCAGCGTGTTGGAAGCCGTTGATCACCCACTGCAGATGCGCTGCCGTATGCGCGCTGCTGCCAGCCTCAACAGGCATTTCCAGATACAGCACAGCCGCCCCCGGCCATTCGGCAAGGTCCAGCGAAGACACTGTATGCAGCAGTTCCGGAATATTGTTATGTGCGCCGGTATCCGGCGGATTCATACCGCGCGATAGCACATGTCCGCGCTCCCGCCCATCCGCAGTCGCACCGACATGCTCTTTCATCCAGTCAAACAGGTAGAACACGAACAGAGAGGCTTCATATATCGCACCGCGTGCGCTGCGGTAACCGCTGGTTTTCTCTGCGGCGTCATGGAAGAAGCGAGCCGAGAACGTATTGACGGTATCTGCATGCAGGACGGCGTGACGCACGTGTCCAGGAACGAGTTTGCCATGCCGCTGACGACGACGAGCGCGTAGCCGGCATAGAAATTTCGCACGCAGGTGATGCCGGAGAAAAACACCGCGTAAAGTCCGCAGCCGATGAGCGCAGAGAGCCGCCGTCCGAAGCGGTCTGAAAGCGGTCCTGCGATCGGGAAGGCAAGAAGTCTGCCAAGACCGGCGGCGGCAATGACAGAGACCACACCGGAAACATCATAGCTTCCGTCCGCAAGTCTGGCTGCGCCCCAGCGGGCAGCAAAATCCTGCTTGTACTGACTCAGGATGGTCGATGCAATGCCGAGGACAAAAAACGTGATGTAAAGCGCCAGTGCCGTGAGATCGTATTTTCGGACATTCGCAGTCTGGTTCATGCTGTGTTCCCCTTCTCTTTGCCCGCATTGTGAGATCCGTTTGTTTCGCCCTCACTGTAATCCATCGTTCCCCGGATTTCCAATCAATAAATAAGCATTTACCGATAGATTTTTTGCATATGATCCTATATATTAAAAACAACAGAGACGAGCCGGGAGGGATTTTTGTGAATTTGCTGCATCTTCGGTATTTTGTCGAGCTGGCCGGTATTCAGCACTATACCCGCGCAGCGGAAAAACTCTGCATCACGCAGCCGAGCCTGAGCCACGCGATTGGGCAGCTGGAGGTGGAGCTCGGCGTGCCGCTGTTTGAGAAAAGCGGGCGCGGCGTCGTGCTCACGCCGTATGGCAGGCAATTTCTTTCCTGCGTACAGCAGACGCTTTCGACGCTGGACGAGGGCGTAGAGGGGCTGCGCCGGGTCAGCCGGGGCGAGGGGCTCATCCGATTGGGGCTTCTCCGCCCGCTCGGCGTGGAGTTCGTACCGCAGCTGGCCGAGCGCTTTTTGAAGGCAAATCCGGACAAAAACATCCGTTTTTCGTTCTCGACCGGCACGACCGGCGAGCTGCTGGAAGGGCTGAACGCGCGGAAATATGATATGGTGTTCGCCTCTCGCCCGCCTGCCGGAACGGATCTGACGGCGGTTCCTGTCTCCCAGCAGGACCTGGTCCTGATCGTGCCCAAAGGGCATCCACTGGCCGCGCAGCACGTCATTGATCTGGCCGATACGCTGCCGTACCCGCAGGTCTGTTTTTCGAATGGCCCCGGTATGCGCGACGTGGTCGACGGGCTCTTTGAAAAAATCGGAGCTGCGCCGAAGATCGCCGTCGAAACGCAGGAGGATCGGGTCATCGCCGGGCTCGTTGCGCATGGGTTCGGCATCGCAGTCGTGCCGTATATGGATCTGCTGCTGCAGCTGGATGTGCAAATTTTGCAGATCGCAAAGCCGTCGTGGGAGCGGAAGTTTTATCTCATCCATGACAGCCGCGCGTATCTCTCGCCTGCCGCACGCAGCTTCCACGCTTTCGTGCTCGATGGGATTTCTCTGTGAAACCGCACGTTTTTTGACGCGTTGAACTTATCTAATTGATTTTTTCTATGATTTTCCATCAAAATATAAATCGATCCGCCAGCCGGCCAAATCATCGTAGACAAAAGCGTGCGGCTTCTCATTGAAAATCCGACGGATTACGCCTTCCCGTCCGGGCACACGCTCTCGTCTGTCATCGGCGCGGCCGTGCTGACAAAGGCGAACCGGAAATTTGGACTTGCAGCAATTCCGCTCGCGGCGCTCATCGCGTTTTCCAGGCTCTATCTCTACGTCCATTTCCCGACCGATATCCTCGCCGCAGCCGTGCTGGGCGTTGGAATCGGACTCGTGACCTGCACGATCGGAGACAAGCTCTGGCCAGCGCTTGCGAAAAAGGGCGTGTTTCTGAACGCGCGGTAAGCCGGTATCGATCCTTTTTACAGGCGCTTCTTCTCATAAATCGCCGCCGCAAGGCACCAGATGCTGATCGAGCTGTTCGTGCTGCTCTGGCTCATGACGGACATCCAGGTGGTGGCGGGGACCTGCAGGGCCTGCGCGAGGTCCGGGATGACGACGAGCAGGAGGTTCCATGTGACCGGATGGAACGCGAGCATCCAGCGGGGATAGCGAGTCCTGCCGAGAAGCAGCATCACGAAATGGATCCCGATCATCCCGACCATCGGCAGATACATGGGGAGGATCGCGGGGAGCAGATCGTCCTGATAGGCCGTGACCGCTGCGAGGGCGGCTGCTTCCCCGATGCGCGGGCCCAGGTAGGCGGTGAACCACGCCAGGGTCGCCGACCAGAGATGGATGGCCAGCGCGACCGCGACGGTAAATTTCCCGCACAGGGACTGGACCAGCTTTGTCTTTGTGTATCTTGCGTCGATATCCGCATGGAGCGCTTTTATCAGGAAAGAATAGAGAAAGGCCCCAACCGCGCCCAGCCCGACGATCCATACGGGCCGCTGCAGGCTGTAGGCGCCGGAGAGATAATAGGCCCTGTTGAACATGTCCGTGTCTGTTGCCTGGATCGGGATGCAGCCGAGCAGCCAGTCCCCGGCCGCCATCAGGATCCCGCCGATCGCGCCGAGGATACACCAGCGGAGAAACGTTCTGCTTTCTTCCGTCTTCATGTTTTCGCCTCCAATACCAGTTTTTCTGATGCTTTTCCGCGGTTAGAGTATTCTAACCGTTGGTTTTTTAAAAAGCCGCCGGCCGCGGCTTTCTGTGCAGAGGAATTTATTATATCATATCATCGATCCTGCGCAAACGCAATTATCATTCCCGGGTCCGTGCGGGAAATCTGCGAAAAACAGCACCCGCAGCGGCGCAAACGCGCTGCAATATACCAAGCGCCGCCCGCCGGAGCTGCTCCGGCGGGCGGTGTTCTGTTTTCCGGAAAACTGCCGGGAGGTCAGTTTTCCGGCAGGACTTCGTTGATGCAGGCGAGGGCGTTGAGGGTGCGGGGGAAGCCGATGTAGGGCAGGCAGACGGTGAGGGCGGCGAGCAGCGTTTTCTTGCCGTTGCCTACGGCGGCGTTGCCGCCCACGTGGGCCTTGACCTGCGGCTCGCAGCCGCCCTGCGCGGCGAGGATGGCAAAGGTCAGCAGCTCCCGCTCCGGGATGGTGAGAAATTTGCGGGTATAGAAGTCGCCGAAGCAGTAGGCGGACAGATAGTCCTGAATATTCTTCTGATTTTCCGGCGCGGCGGCGCGCATGGCGTCGATGTGCGCGCCGAAGATGGACTTCTGGGCGGCGATGCCGTCCGCGAGGCGGCTCTCCTCCGTGACGGTCTGACCGCTCTCCAAAGGCAGGGCGACGCCTTTTTCGGCGAACACTTCGTTGACCGCGTTCACGGCGTTCTCCGCTTTTCCTAGGCCGATGTAGGGCGCGCAGTGATAGACGGCCTCCTTGATCTCCTCCGGCTTTCCGCCCGCAGCGAGGGCCGTGGCGGTGTGGCGCCTGACCTCGTTCATCGTCTGATTGGTCACGGCCACCGCGAGAATGACCAGCTCGCGCAGCTTCGCGGACAGCGTTTTCTCCGCGTAGACCTCGCCGTAGATGAGCCGCGCCTTGATGGCCGCGAACTCCGGGTCGGAAACGCTCAGGTCCGTGTGTGCCTCACCGTATAAGTCCTTCATCGTTTTTGCCGCGGTTTCCGTTCTGTTCATGCTTTATTCCTCCGATCTCAGCAGGGCTGCACCGTTCCGGGTGCGTCGGCTTCTCATTTCGTCCTCCGCCGCGCCGTGCATCCGCAGGCGCCCGTTCGGATATCCGCATTTTATCCCATTTCTCCGGATATGTCGAATGCCTGTTTTGAGAAACGCTCCATGCCTGGATCGTATTTCTGGCAAAGACGGAAACACACGCACGCCCCGGCGGCTCCGGCTGCGGGGCGACGGGGAGCATCGGCGGTAGACGCAGGCGGCGGGCTGTGTTATACTAAGAATATAGGATTCCGCAGCGGGGCAGGACGAATCGCTGGTGAACGCGCGGTCTGCATCAATATGTGCTGACGCCGATCCTGGACCGGTTTCAGGTGCCGTCTGCGGACCGGGAATCCATGATGGCGTTTTATATCCGCGGGCTGATGGCGATCATCGACCGGTGGCTCCGGGACGACTGCCAGGACAGCATCGGGCATATCATCGCCGTGATGCAGCGGTGCACGAAACACGACACAAGGACCTGACCGCCGGTCAGGCCCTTGTGTTTTCGTTATTCCGGGACATCGTCACAGAAAAGGCGGAGCCGCGGCCCGCCGCAAAAATTGCAGCCCCTCCGTACCAGACAGAATACGAAGGGGGTGCATGATTTTAGAAGGCAGGCTGTTTTTTACTCAATGCTTCTGCGGCCTTCGGCGGTACAGGAGGGCGAAGAGGAGGGCGGCGGTGAGGGGCAGGAGGGAAAAGGCGTACAGGAGCAGGTCGTCTGTTGGGATCGCTGCGGATGCGTCTGCGGAGCTGTCGGGGAAGCTGCCCGGATCCGGCCTGCCGCCGGAAGCCTGTGTATCTTCAGTCGTCTGCTGCGGGCTGTCAGCGTTCTGCCCTTCCCCGCCGGACTGGAACGGTTCAAAGCCTGTGGGCGGTATATTTTCAGACTCGGCGGGCACATCCGGCGCAGTCTGCGTTTCGGAAACAGCCGGTGCATCGAAGCCGCCGCCACCGCCGTTGTTCATGTAGCCCATGGCGCTGATATCCAGCGCAGAGGCATCCACCAGCGCGTCGCTGGTGCGCTGCGCGGCTTCGGTGGAGGGGATCGTTCCGTCCAGCTGGCTCTGGATGGACTGCCCGCGCAGCTTGACCACCTGATAGAGGGTCTCGGCGGCTGTCAGATACTCGTCATAGGAATAGAACGCGGTGGGGTCCGACTCCACGAGCGCGTCGATCTGGCCGCGCACGCGCGTGTAGAACGCGTCGAAGCCGCCGCCGTTGATATACTCGCTTACAAGCTGCTGCAGATAGGCGTAATACTGACTGTGGTAGGTTTCATCCTCCATCAGCGTGTCAAAGAAGTTCGTGCCGGAGAACGCGTTGTCGATGGCGCTGTTCACAACGCTGGTGGCGTCATTGCTGCGCCCCATGCCGCCGAGGGCGAGGTTATAATCCCAGGGGATGAGGTTCAGCTTTCCGCCGGACTCATAGAGGTAGTAGTTATGGGCCATGGAGCCTGACAGGCTGTCTTCGTTGACGGAGAAGACATGGACGGCCATATAGCGGAGCAGGTTGTCAACGTCCATACAGGTTTCAAGATCAGTACCCTCGGAGATGTTTTTGAGGGCGGTGACGACGCGCTTGTGGTCGGCCTTTGTGGTCGACGTGATCTCGCCGTCCCAGATGGTCTCGTAGCTGTCCAGATCGTCGTCTGTATAGTTCAGGTCCGCGCCGCCTCCGCCCATGGAGAAGCCGCCCGCGCCGCCGGGAAAAGCAAAATTCTCTGCCGGGCGCTCTTCGGAGCTGTCCGGCGGCTGTGGGGCATCTTCCCTGTCCATATCCGGCGGGGTCATGTTACCGAAATCCATATCATCGGCCTTGAAATCGCCACCGGGGTCTCCCCCGCCGCCGATGTTCATGCTGTCCGGCTTGTAGAGCTCTCCATCCTGCACGCCGTAATTGCGGAGCAGGAAGCTGTCCTCCACAGCCTCGAGCGCGAGATAGACGCCCCAATATTCGCCGTTGACGGAGAGCTTGGCGTAATTGTAGAGGGAGGCGTCCGCGCCGAGATACTGGTACATGTCGTAGATGAGGGCCTCTTTCATGTTGGTGGCGTCGGCATAGTTGTTGTTCAGGATGAGCTTGTCCAGACCGAAGCAGGTCTGGCCGTCCACATAGTGGTCAAATTCCAGCTTGAAGCTGTAGCGGTCGGTCGTGGGGTCACTGGCGATGGAGGTCAGACTGGTGTTGCCTTTGGGTCGAATGGCGACACGGTAAAAGGTCGTGCCATTGACCTCCACATCGCACTGGTAATATTCCTCCGCCGTGGCGTTGGCCAGCATATCGTTCCAGTCGGCCTCGTCCATGCGGATATTGACCTCGAGCACGCTGCTCGTATCGAACAGCGCCGTCTCATACGCCATGGTGACGCCGGTCTCCCCTGCCGCTGCCGCGATTGGACCGGAAAACGCGACCGCACAAAGGCATAGGCAGACGGCGGCCGCCATGCCTGCGGCGATGATCTTCGTGATGTGTTTGTGCGCGATCATGGGCAGCCTCCGTTACGAAAGGTATTCGCCGTTGTAGCTGACAAGCGTCGCGTTTTCCACACCGGGCAGCTGCGCGATGGCATTGACAAAGGCGGTGGATGCGGTTTTCGTGCGGAGCTCCGCCGTCAGCTCGATGCCGGAGGCTGTGACGGTCTTGGATTTGACGACGCAGTGCTCGGCCTCTTTGCCGAGAATATCCATCACAGCGCTTTCCGCGTTCTCGTCCGTGCAGTTCGTCACAAGGATGTAAGGATCGTTGTGAATTTTGCGGTTGGCGAACAGAAGCAGGATCACACCGATGATGGCCGAGCCGATGACGGCCAGCGGGATCATGCCCGCGCCGATGACAATGCCCACCGCGAGCGACCAGAACAGGAACACGATCTCCACCGGCTCCTTGATGGCCGTGCGGAAGCGGACGATGGACAGGGCGCCCACCATGCCGAGAGACAGGACCACGTTGGATGTAACAGCCATAATGACCAGCGTGGTGACAAGGGACAGGCCCACCAGCGTCAGCGCGAAGCCGCTGGAATACAGCACGCCGGCCAGCGTTTTCTTGTAGATGATGAAGATGAACAGGCCGATCACCAGCGCGACGGCCAGGCCGATGAGGGTATCGAGAAAAGAAAACTCGGAAACGTTCTCCAGAAAGCTGGATTTGAAGATGTCGTTGAATGTCATGGCAGTTCCTCCTGTTTTTTAACCGAACCGGCGGCACGCGCCGTATTTGGAAAACGCCTGCTGGCGAAGCGCGCCGGTCTGCAGGAGCGCCCGGATGACCTCCGGCAGAAAGGCGTCGTATTTTACCTCTAAGATCACATCGCTGGGGGTATCTGTCGCACAGATATCCAATATCACGCCATCCGAAAACTCTCTTTGAAACAGGCTCGTGCGGATGTTGGAATCGAAGGTCACGCGGACGTTCCCGGCGGCATAGACATACGGCTCGCGCACGTAGGACACCAGCACGCGGGGGCGCAGCTGCTGCGTCTTCATTTTGCAGTACAGCTCCCGGACAAGCGGCTGCGGATGCTCCAGCATCCACGGCCCCGGGGCCTGCAGGAGCCTGCAATAGTCCCCGGCCGTCAGCGGCGCGTCCACCTTCCTGCACAGATCATTGTGCTTGAGCTTCTTTTCCAGCGTGATAAAGGAAAGATCGTCGTTATAGTAGCGGATGCGGAATTTTTCCCGGTGCTGCACACCGTCGATCTTTTCTCGCAGGGCCTTGTCGCGGTAGTTATCAAAGTAGACGCTGCGGATGGTGTAGCGCCCGTCCGCGCCGGTATGCGGGTCCTGCTGCATGACGGCCTTCAGCCGCTGCCGGAGCGCAAGGTGGTCAGCCGGGCCGATCTGATATTTCAGCTCATGCCGGTAGTTCCCGGTAAGCTCCATGAGAATGCTCCTTTCTGTTGTCGGTATGAACGGCATTTTATCAGCGCAGCCTAAAATGTACCTAAAAAAGCAGGACAGGCGGAGAATTTTGTCCGCGCTGTTCTTTTTTTGGACATGATTTGGCGCTATACTATAGAAAATTTCAGGTTCATTTTGGTCTTCCGTGTTAAGATCAGTATAGATTGGAGGGATATCCATGCGCATCCTGGTTGCGGAAGATGAAGTGACGATCGCAAGAGCTTTGAAGGTCATGCTGGAGCGGAACAAGTATGCCGTCGACGTGGTGTACAACGGGACCGACGCGCTCGACTATATGAAAACTGCCAGCTATGACGCGCTGGTGCTGGACATTATGATGCCGGAGCTCGACGGCTTGACGGTCCTGCGCGAAGCAAGAGCGCACGGCATTACGACGCCTGCGCTGTTTCTGACGGCGAAGGCGGAGGTCGAGGACTGCGTGACGGGGCTGGACGCGGGAGCGGACGACTATCTGCCGAAGCCCTTTGACGCGAGTGAATTTCTGGCCCGCGTGCGCGCCCTCACCCGGCGCAGCGGCGCTTACGTGTCGTCCGCGCTCTGTTTTGGAAATACCGTGCTGGACCGCAGCCAATATCTGCTGAAAGCCGCTTCCGGTGAAATCCGGCTGAACAACAAGGAATTTCAGCTCATGGAGCTATTCCTGCGGCACCCCCGGCAGGTCTTTTCCTCGGAGCATCTGATGGAAAAGATCTGGGGGCTGGACAGCGAGGCGGATATGGACGTGGTGTGGACGTACATCGGCTTCCTGCGCAAAAAGCTCCGGCAGATCGGGGCGGATATTGAGATCCGGACCATCCGCGGCGCGGGCTATGCGCTGGAGGAAACGCGATGCTGAAACGGATGCGCTGGCGGTTCATCGGCTCGGCGATGGCGGCGATCACGGCGGTCGTGGTCGTGCTGCTGTTCGTGCTGAACATCGGCAATTACCGCAACATCACGCGCCAGCAGGACGAGGCGCTGGACCGGCTTTTGGAAGTTGAAAGCATGGATGCACCGTTTTCTGACGGACGCGGCGCGCCGCCGTTTGACGGCTGGATGCATTTTTCGCCGGAGGTGCAGTATTCGCTGCGCTTTTTCTCCGTGCACTGCACACCTGACGGTGAGATTCAAGAAATCAATCAGGACTACGTCGCCTCCGTCTCGGAGACGGACGCGGAAAGCTATGCGCACGCGGCGCTGGCCAGCGGGAAAACGCGCGGCTATGAGGACGGCTATCGCTATCTGATAGAACAGGGTGAGGATGAGACAGTCGTGCTGTTCCTCAATTCCGAACGCGAGCTGCAGACCATCCGGTCGCTGCTTTTCATCACGCTGGCCGTGGCGGGCGGGAGTCTTCTTCTGGTGTTTGCGCTGGTCGTGCTGTTTTCCGGGCGCGCCATTGCGCCGTATCTGCGGAATCTCGCCGCGCAGAAGCAGTTCATCACAAACGCCAGCCATGAGCTGAAAACCCCGCTGACCGCCATTTCCACCAGCGCGGATGTGCTGGCGATGGAGCAGGGCGAAAACGAGTGGGTGCAGAATATCCAATCGCAGTCCGGGAGGCTGTCGCGGCTCATTTCCAGCCTGGTCACGCTCTGCCGGCTGGACGAGGAAAATCCGTTCCCGGAGCGCGCGGAATTTTCGCTCAGCGACGCGGTATGGGAGATCGCGGAGCCGTTTTCGTCTCTGGCAGCCGCAAAGGGCAAGGAATACACGCAGTACATCGAAGACAGGATCACGATCACCGGCGACCGCACGGCGATCGGGCAGCTGGTGTCGATCTTACTGGATAACGCAGTCAAATACTCTGCTGAGCGCGGCGTCATCCGGCTGCACGTCTGCCGCAGCGGGAAGCGCGCGGAGATCGAGGTCTATAATACGCTTCCCCGCGCCGAAAAGCTCGACTGCAAGCGGCTCTTTGAACGCTTTTACCGCCCGGACGCGTCGCGAAACGCCAACACCGGCGGCAGCGGCGTGGGGCTTTCCATTGCGAAAGCGACCGCGGAAGCCCACGGAGGCACGATCCGGGCGCGGCAGAACGGTCGGGAGATCACATTTACAGTACGTCTATAAAGGCAGCAAACGCCTGTGCGATCTAACCGGAACGCACAGGCGTTTTTTCAAGCTCATTTCAAGTTGTGCGTGTATGATCATCCGGTAATCAAACCGGAAGGAGCGGTGCGCATGATCGAAGTGACGCATTTGACGAAGTATTACGGCGATTTTCTGGCGGTGAACGACCTGTCGTTCACGATCGAGGACGGGCACGTCTACGGCTTTCTGGGGCCGAACGGCGCGGGAAAATCGACCAC
>ERZ808240.2224-NODE-2224-length-21913-cov-3.108976_pt1 | contig 21913 bp, 19 predicted proteins | sample MGYA00521084_ERZ808240 | MGnify/ENA primary metagenome ERZ808240 (study PRJEB31516, sample SAMN03275571) | gut metagenome | biome: mammalia-associated habitat; material: feces | host: Papio cynocephalus | place: Kenya | collected 2012-08-06 ...
CACCTGTTCCATGATTCCATTGCAAACAACATTGCCATCGCAAAGCCGGGAGCATCCAGAGAAGAGATTATGGAAGCCGCAAAGAAAGCGTCTATCCACGATTTCATAATGACACTTCCGAAAGGATATGATACAGAAGTCGGAGAACTGGGTGATACGTTGTCCGGCGGTGAGAAACAGAGAATCGGAATTGCAAGAGCATTTCTCCATGAATGCCCTCTAATCCTGCTTGATGAACCTACATCGAACCTCGACTCTTTAAATGAGGGAATCATCTTAAAATCATTGAAAGAATCGGCCAAGAAGAAAACGGTTGTTCTGGTATCCCACAGAGTATCCACAATGAACGTGGCAGATGTGGTATATGAAATGGAGAACGGCAGAATTTCTTAACAATAGGAATGAAAAAGTATTGATTACGGTGTTTGAGGCAGGTGAGTGGAGTCGGCTTTCTGAATACATTTGAAAATCATTTTCAAATTATCTTGACATATTGAGTACTTGTGGTAAAATGAAAATGATTTCCAAATTGAGAGGAAGTGGCCGGAATGGCAAAAGCTCCATATAAAACAAAACAGATGACGGAACTACTTGCCTTTTTGAAATCTAAAAAAGGCAGGCATGTAACGGTGAATGAGATTTGCAATTATTTTAATGAAAAGGGCATATCCGTTGGAACAACAACGATTTATCGTCATTTGGAGAAGATGGTAAAGGAAGGCAGTGTTGCAAAATATGTCATTGATGGAACAAGCAGTGCATGCTTTGAATATATTGGAGAATCTGATCTGGATAAGAATCTGGTTTCTTATCACTGCAAATGTGAAAAATGCGGAAAGTTGATTCATCTTCAATGTGACGAAGTTGAGAATCTCAGAAAACATATGATGGAACATCATGATTTCCAAATGGATCCGTACCGCACAGTATTTTACGGAATATGCAGTGAATGTAGAAGTCAATCATAGAACTATTTGAGAAAGGAGAAGAAAATGACAGGAAAGAAGAAAAAAAGTATTGCAGCAATTATATGTGTACTCTTTATTTTTGTGACATTTGCTTCTCTTTTCTATATTGTAAAAGAAGCAGATCATGAGTGTACGGGTGAAGATTGCCCGATTTGTGCCTGTATACATCAGGCGCAGCAGACACTGAAAAATCTTGGCACAGGGACTATTATCTGGCCGGGTACAATTTTTACAATATTATTTACACTATGTGTTTTTATGCAGTATGTGTGCATGATTTTTTGCACATCTCTTGTCAGCCAAAAAGTGAGATTAAATGATTAAAATAAAACCTTCAGTAGTCAGAAAGGGTGTGGAAAAACCATACCTTTCTGTTATTGTACTCTTTTTTATGTAAGATAGTATACAAAACAGTGGAGGTTTTATTTTTATGAAAAAATTTATATCAATTCTATTAATTACAGTTATGGTAATTCTGGGCATATCAGCCTGTGGACAGAAAAATTCCAGTACAAAAGAAGATAATAATACCGCGCAAAATAGTGGGGCAAAGATTAAAGTCGTAACAACTATTTTCCCAGAATATGACTGGGTAAAAGCAATTGCAGGCGATGAAATTTCAAATATGGATCTGACAATGCTTCTCGATAATGGAGTGGATCTGCATAGTTATCAGCCGACAGCAGCAGACATTATGAAAATTTCAGATTGCGACCTGTTCATATACGTGGGCGGAGAATCTGATGCATGGGTCGATGATGCATTAAAAGAAGTAGTCAACAAGAATATGAAAGTGATTAATTTACTGGATGTATTAGGAAACACAGTAAAAGAGGAAGAAGTAAAGGAAGGAATGGAAGCAGAAGAGGAAGAGACCGGTGAAGAGGAAGAAGAACCAGAGTACGACGAACATGTATGGCTTTCATTAAAAAATGCAAAAGTGTTAACAAAAGCAATTGCGGATGACCTTTGCAAGATTGATCAGGAACATAAGGATAGCTACACAAAAAATGAAAAAGCATATGAAGAGAAGTTGGATACTCTTGATAAGGAATATCAGAATACTGTAGATGCAGCATTTCAGAGAACATTGCTTTTCGGAGACAGATTTCCATTTCGTTATCTTGTAGACGATTATGGACTGGACTATTATGCTGCATTTGTCGGCTGCTCTGCAGAGACAGAAGCAAGCTTTGAGACGATTAAATTTTTATCAGAAAAAGTAGATGAACTTGGTCTGAAAAATATTATGACAATTGAAAAATCCGATCAGAAAATTGCAAAAACAATCATTGAAAATACAAAAGACAAAAATCAGAATATATTAACTTTAGATTCTATGCAATCCACAACATCCGATGATGTGAAGAATGGAACAACATATTTATCCGTTATGGAGAAAAATCTTGAAGTATTAAAAGAAGCTTTACAGTAGGAGGAGATATGGCACAAATTATTTGTCGGAACTTAGCAATCGGGTATGATGGCAAGGCAATCGTGCAAAATTTGAACTTTACTGTAAATACAGGTGATTATCTTTGTGTGATTGGTGAAAATGGGGCAGGTAAATCTACATTTATGAAAACCCTGCTTGGTCTTCAGCCGCCAATACGGGGAGAAATTTTGTTTGGCGATGATTTAAAACAAAATGAGATTGGTTATTTACCACAGCAGACAGAAGTACAGAAAGATTTTCCGGCATCCGTGAGAGAAATTGTTCTCTCCGGCTGTCAGAACCAACTTGGATTGCGTCCATTTTATAATAAAAAAGAAAAAAGTTATGCGGAAGCAATTTTGAATAAATTACAGATTTCGAATTTGTCCAGGCGATGCTACCGGGAATTGTCCGGAGGACAGAAACAAAGAGTATTGCTCGCCAGAGCTTTGTGTGCAACACAAAAGATATTGTTATTAGATGAACCGGTAGCAGGACTTGATCCTAAGGCCGCAAAAGAAATGTATCACTTAATTCAAAAAATTAACCGGGAAGAAAAGATTACGATTATTATGATTTCACATGATATACAGATTGCAGTAAACTATGCCAGTCATGTAATGAAAATTGGTCCACACATTTTTTATGGAACCAGTGATGAATATATGAAGAGGTGAAAATTATGATGCTTGATAAAGATAAAAAACCGGTAACAATAATTACAGGTTATTTGGGCTCTGGTAAGACGACAGTCTTAAATGAGTTGTTAAAATATGAAAGTTCTGAAAAAGTAGCAGTTATTGTAAATGATATGGGGAAAATCAATATAGATGCATCTCTCATAAAAAAAACAAATATATGTAAAAATGATATTAATATGGTTGAATTATCAAATGGCTGTATCTGCTGTACATTACAGAATACATTTATGGAGCAAATTGAAAATTTGGCATCACAAAGAAAGATTGAACGAATTGTTGTAGAAGCTTCTGGTATTAGTGATCCGGTATCGATTGCTTCAGGATTTATAGAGTATCAGAAACTTGGATTGTGTGATAAAGTGTATCTTGACTCTATTGTATGCGTGGTAGATGCAGACAGAATTTACTCTGAGTTTCTAAATAGTCTGGAGCAAACAGATATGGAAAATGAGGAGCAAGACCCGGATATTATTAATTTAGTTATGGATCAGATAGAATTTTGTAATACTATACTTTTAAACAAATGTGATTTATTATCGGATGACAAGATAGAAGAAGTGCGATGTGCTATTCGCACAGTACAAAAAAAGGCTGATATTATCGATTGTATACAGGGAAATGTGACTCCCAATAAAATATTTTCTTATAAAAAATTTAATTATGATGAGATAATGCAGTCGTCCAGAGTCCAAGAACAGCTCTTGCATGCAAAACAACATGAAATTCGAGATGAACATGGAATAAATTCATTTTTATATGAAGAAAAACGCCCGTTTGATTATGATAAATTTATGGATTTTCTTGAGAATGATTATCCAGAAGAAATAATCCGTGCAAAAGGATATATGTGGTTTTACGATGATGACATACATGTACATCTTTTCGAACAGGCAGGAAGGAATGCTTCGGTGACAAGTGTTTCAAATTGGGTGGCTTCATTTAGTAAAGAAGAAAGAGAACGCGAACTGGCAGATTATCCGGAAGCTATGACAGATTGGGATGAGGAATATGGAGACCGGTTAAATCAGATTGTATTTATCGGGAAAAATATAAATCGGGAAGAAATCATTGGTTTGCTGGAAAAATGTTTGTACAGAGGGGGAGCAGACAATGGTATCTAAATTAGCATATTATTTTCAATACCCGTTCGTAAGATATGCCTTGATTGTCGGAGTGTTGATTGCGCTTTGTTCTTCGCTGCTCGGGGTTACACTTGTCTTAAAAAGGTTTTCGTTTATTGGAGATGGATTGTCCCATGTTGCATTTGGCGCTATGGCAGTAGCTTCTGTATTAAATATTACAAATAATATGTTGTTTATACTTCCTGTCACAGTTATCTGTGCAATTTTATTATTGCGGACAGGGCAGAATACAAAAATAAAAGGCGATGCTGCAATTGCCATGATTTCAGTGGGAGCTTTAGCAATCGGTTATCTGCTTATGAACATTTTTGCTACCGGACCGAATTTGTCCGGTGATGTGTGCAGTACGTTATTTGGTTCGACTTCAATTTTGACATTGAAGATAGAGCAAGTCTGGCTTTGTGTTGTTTTGGCGATTATCGTCGTTGTCGTTTTTGTGGTATTTTATCACAAGATTTTCTGCGTGACGTTTGATGAGATATTTGCAAAAGCCACAGGAATACAGACGGATAGATATAATCTATTGATTGCAGTGATTACGGCAGTGATTATAGTTCTTGCAATGAATCTGGTCGGTTCACTTTTGATTTCGGCACTTGTAATATTTCCGGCATTATCTGCCATGCGTATTTTTAAAACATTTTTCAGGGTGACAGTTTGCTCGGCAGTGTTGTCTGTTTTCTGTGCGGTTGCAGGGATGTTATTGTCTATTCTTGCCGGAACCCCGGTTGGTTCTACAATTGTGGCAACGGATATAGCAGCTTTTTTTATTAGTTGTGTGATTGGGAAATTTTCAGGAGGGGAATAGCGTGAAATTATTGAAAAAATGGAGTATTACGTTTTTGTGCATCTGTTTGTGCGTAATTGGAGCTACTCATTGTGGCAAAAAGCAGGAAAATAAAAGTAACATAGCAAAATCAGTTGATCAGGTTATGGATGAACAGATAAACTCTGAAAATGGCAATGCTCAGAAAGATACAAAGGATACAGAAAATACGGAGAATGAAGTGGAAAAATCCAATGAAGATGATTCTTCAGATTCAGATGTCGATTATGATCTCACTCAGATGGATAGTGATATGGTATATGCAACGGTTTATCAGCTAATGGTAGATCCGGACAGCTACGTCGGTAAAACATTTCGTATTGACGGCACTTATTATGCCGGACAAGATCAAAATAATGGAAACTATTATCATTGTTGTATTATTAAAGATGCAATGGCATGCTGTGCACAGGGACTTGAATTCGTGTGGGGCGATGGCTCACACATATATCCAGATGAATATCCGGCAGAGGACTCCGAAATTGAAGTTCAAGGTATTTTTGAAACTTATAAAGAAAAGAACGATGATACACTCTATTGCAGACTTGCGAATGCAGATATGAGAGTTTTGAAATAAATGAAAAGAAGATGAACATGAAAGAATTAAGCTGGAAAATAATCAAATATGTGAAAAAAAGTAAAAAAAGGAGAATATACTGTATTTTGGGACTGGTCTATCTGTTGGCAATTCTATTTACTATGAATGATGCCTGGGCTTATGATACACCGATAGCGAAACTTACGAAGGTTGAGACACAAATGACCGGAGAAGGAAAGAGCACTCGTGGAACGAAGGAGAAAAAATATGAGCAGAACATTCAGGGAGTTGTTCTAAATGGTAAAAATAAAGGAAAGAAAGTTTCTTTTTCCCATGAATATACATATACAGGTATGTTAAAACAGGGATATCATCGAGGAGAAAAAGTGTTTCTGAACGGTTCAAAAGATGAGGTCGGATCAGGAATACGAGGTGTAAAAAGAGACACTGAGATTGTCATTCTACTTGGCTTATTACTTCTTCTGCTTCTTGTTGTGACCGGAAGACAGGGAGCGCTGACGGTTGGTACAGTTATGATCAATTTGATTATTTTTTTCGTGGGATTCTGGAAATATGGAGACAGTTCAAATATATTGTCGATATGTAATAAGCTGGTTCTTCTTTTCTCGGCAGTTACTTTGATTGGACTGAATGGAATTAACAGAAAAACATGGGCGGCATTGTTGTCAACATTATGCGTACTTGCAATGATTATGGGAATCTTTGATCTGGCAATGAAGCATATGGAAGAACTGGACTACTCAACGATGGAGTATCTGGGCAGCATTGACAATCCGGATGAAATGTTTCATGCAGAAATCTTACTGTCCGGGCTTGGTGCTATTATGGACGTATCTGTCGCAATTTCCGTTGCTTTAAGTGAAATCGTCCGGAAAAAACCGGGCGTAACATTTTTGGAATTGTTTAAATCAGGAAGAGCAATCGGATACGATATTATGGGAACGATGATCAATGTGCTGTTATTTGTATTTGGCTGTGGATTGATACCAATGTGTCTGATTCGAATGAATAACAGTGTCCGGTTTGTTACAATTATCAAGCTTCATATTCCATGTGAATTGTGTCGATTTTTTGTTGAAAGTATTGGTATTGTATTGGCAATACCGGTATCAATTTTTATCACATCAGTCATGATGAAATTGTCTGTGAAGAAGGTGAAAAAGATATGCTGATCATACTAGGTTTGATTTTGATAAGCTTAATTGTGATTGTTGGAGGAGACAGAGGTGTTGTGTCTTTAATTGCTTTAGTTGGAAATTTGTTACTGCTTAGTTTGGCAATCTGGCTTATGGCAGCAGGAGTGTCAGTTCTGCTTGTTACGGTTGGAGCTGGAATTGTGATTTCCTGTATTACATTGTTTTATCAAAATGGAACAAATGTTAAAACTTGGAGTGCATTTATTTCTGTAGCAATTACAATGTTTATTTTATTTTTTGTTATTTACATTGTGATTTGGAGCAGTGAAGCTGGCGGATTGAATGAAATACAATCTGTCGGAGATGATATTTTATATTATAATATGGATTTGAATATCAGTATGCGGAATGTGATGGTTTCAGTTATTTTACTCAGCACACTGGGGGCAGTTCTTGACATGGCGCTGACAGTTACTGCATCTGTATATGAGGTGAAAAATCATAAATCGGAGATGAAATTTACAGAGCTTGTAGAAAGCGGGATGAAAATTGGAAGAGAAGTGATTGGAACAACGGTAAATACGTTGTTGTTTGCATATCTTGGAGAATCTTTACTGTTATTTTCTTATTTGAAAATGCAGAATTATTCACTGGAACTGTTGCTGAATTCAAAAATATTATTTCAAAATTTTGCCTCCATGATTTTTGGCGCAATTGCCTGTGTAATGGTGATGCCGGTTTCAGCAGTATTTATGGCGAAACTGCTTTGCGCAGATACTTAGTAATTTTGAAAAGAAATCGATAAACTGAAATAACATATTCAAGTAATAGCTTGCTGTTATTTAGAATATCCACTATACTAAAGACAAGATTTTATTTTGAGTGTAGGAGATAGAAAATGAAATCAATTTCTATTTATGCAGTGACAAGAAATCAGAATATCGAACAGTTGCAGAAACTGGAACGGCAATTATCTGGAAGGGAGTATTTTCTGAAAATGCGTACTTGGGAACTGGAGAGTATGAAATCTCTTGTTCGTGAGTTGGAAGCGCATATGGAGGAAGTATACACCCTTCGTTTTTTCTATTCTTTTCAGATTCCGAGATTGGGGAAGGAATTTGATCTGCTTCAGATTAAGGACGAGCAGATTGTAAATATTGAATTGAAAAGCGGCGTGGTGTCTGATGAGACAATTCGGAAGCAGTTGATTCAGAACCGTTATTATCTGTCAGTGCTTGGACGTCCAATTTATTCTTACACTTATATCAGCAGTCAGAGCCGGCTTGTAAGGCTGACGAATCATGACCATATCGCTGATGCGGACTGGCAGCAGTTATGTGAACTTCTTCAAAATTCGGGTGAGGATTACCGGGGAGAGATTGAGGAGTTGTTTCAGGCAGAAATGTATTTGATTTCACCACTGACAGAACCAGTGAAATTTCTGCAGAAGGAATATTTTCTGACTTCACAGCAGAGAGATATTAAGCGCCAGATTTTAAAGAAAATCCGTGCGGAACATACTGGATATTATAGTTTCAGCGGGCTTCCGGGAACTGGAAAAACGTTGTTACTTTACGATATTGCCATGAAACTGTCTGAGCGGCATAAAGTATGCATGATACATTGCGGAGAGGCCGGAAAAAAGTGGGAGATTCTGCATGAACGATTACGGAGAATAGATTTCCTGTCAGATAGTCAATTAAAGACAAACTCGAATTTTGAAAAATATAGTGCAGTCCTTGTTGACGAGGCGCATTTGCTTTCTTTAGAGAATCTGGAAATGTTGTTAAAAAATGTAGAAAAACAACCGGTTATATTTTCCAGTGACGCAGAGGATATGATATCACCGAAAGAAATGGACCGAAGCTGTATGCAGAAAATCGAACATTTGCCGGGAATCCAGACATTTCGCCTGACGAACCGGATTCGCACCAATGCGGAACTGTCGTCCTTCATTCAGAATATGATGCATCTGCCTGTCGGAAAGAATCAGAAGGGTTATCCACATATTGAAGTGGTCTTTGCAAATGATGTGTCTGAGGCGGAAAATCTACTGAGAGCTTATCAAAAGCAGGGGTATCAATATTCAGACACTGCAGAGCAAAAGCCGGTGGAAAGCCTGGTGGTATTATTAAACGCCAGGTATGATTATGACGAAGAAGGGTATCTAAGAACAAAAACGCAGACAGAGAAAAAGATGTCTGATGTTCGAAGGCTATTTCACCACCTGAATCAGGCAAAGGAAAACCTGGCATTGGTTATTCTGGGGAACGAAGAAGTGTATGCCAGACTGTTAAATCTAATGTAAAAAGATCGAGTGAATCCAATTAGAAGGAGTGAAAGACTTATGGTAAAAGGAGCTGAAAATGAAACGCTGTGAGGATTATATTACATTTCAATCTGACCGGGTTCTTTCGTATTTCAAAAAGGAATGGCGGGTACTTCTTGCAGTTACAATTTCTGGATTGATTTACAACCTGGGACTTCTTGCCGGGCCATGGTTTGAAGGACAGATGACCGGGTGTCTGGTCAATATTTTAAAAGGTATTGAACATTTTCAAAATATGCTCATTCTTGTAACTGGCTATGTGTGTGTCATTGCAATCGTGCAGGGTTCCCGATATATGAAGCGCTTTTATGTGCGGTGCTTTTCCAATAACGTAAACCGTCGCATGAAAGCTATTTTGTACAGTAACCTGGTATCGAAAAGCAGAGCAAGCCTCCGGGAGGAGGGAGAAGGCGATATCTTGACAAAGGCAATTCTGGACGTAGATGACTGTGCGGAAGGTATGCGGAAATTCACAACGGAAATTTTTGATACCGGTGTAGCCATTGCAGCTTATAGCGGAATGTTGTTGTGGTATGACTGGCGGCTGGCATTGCTTTGCCTTATTTTTCCACCGGTTTCTTATGGAATCGCAGAGAAGATGAAAACACTGGTACAGCGTACAGGGGCAGCATACAAAAAGCAATCTGGTATTTTAAGTGCGGCCACTTTAGACCGGGCGGAAAATGCGGTGACTTACCGGGTGTTCGGTTGTGAGACTGACCGGCAGCAGGCCTATGAGAAGAATCTGGAGGCTTATGAAAAATCTGCGGTCAAAGCAAATATCTGGAGTACCATGATGCCTCCGGTCTACCGGATCATTTCCATGACAGGCGTACTTTTTATATTATTTTTCGGACAGAAAAATGTACTGGGAACCGGCTGGAGTTCCTGGAACATTGCGACATTTACTACATTTTTAGCATGTTTTGTGAAATTATCCGTGAAATCCTCCAGTGCGGCAAAGCTGTTTAACGCAGTCCATAAAGCTCAGGTTTCCTGGAAACGAATCAGGCCACTGATGAATCCGCCGAAAGAAATGGAGCATGAGAAGAAATGGGCGCCAGGAAAACTTCAGATGGAGCATCTGACATTTGCATATCCGGACGGGAAACAGATATTAGAGGATATTACATTTCAGGCTGAACCGGGAGAAATGATTGGTATTACAGGTGCTGTGGCATGCGGAAAATCCACCCTTGGAAAAACATTTTTATGTGAATACCCGCATGAAGGTGAAATTACTTTTGGCGGAAAAGAGTTGCAGTCGATGACACCAGAAGAACGTGCCGGCATGGTCGGATATCTGGGACACGATCCGGAGCTTTTCTATGATACAATTGAAAATAATATTCAAATGGGTGAGGCAGGGGAAATCATGCCGTATTTGAAAGCGGTTTGTTTTGACCGGGAAGTGGAAGATATGAGTGAAGGAACGCAGACGCTGATTGGAAGCGGAGGTGTCCGCCTCTCAGGAGGACAGGCACAGCGGCTTGCTCTTGCAAGGACACTTTATCATAAGAAACCAATTTTAATTCTGGACGATCCATTTTCAGCGCTGGATAAAAAGACAGAACAGGAAGTTTTTGAAAATCTTCGTAGACTTACCAAAGACTGTATCGTGTTGCTCATTTCACATCGACTATATCTGTTCCCGAAGATGGATCAGATTCTCTGGCTGGAAAATGGACGCGCACAAGTGGGGACACATAAAGAATTGATGAAACATGTGCCAGAGTATGCAAAATTGTACCATGCACAAGAAGAAAAATATGCAGAACAGCATCAGGAAGAAGGTGCCGGACATGGCGAAGTTGAAAACAGATAATCAGACAAAAAAGAAGAATCCTGTGAAGCAGATCATCTTTCAGACTGTAAAAAAGCAGACATCTTTGTCAGTTGGAATGGTTATTGCTGTTATGGGGGCAATCCTGATGGCGCTTTTGCCACCTCTTGTTCTTGCTAAGATTGTGGATTCTATTACCGCGAATCATGGTGTATCTGTAGCATGTATTGTGCTGTATTTTGTTCTGCTGGCAGCGACCGGGCTTATGGAAGCCGCAAGAGAGGCACTTCTTACTGTATTTGGACAGAAGATTACCCATGCACTTAGAAGCAGTCTCATGGAGAAATTTCGAAATCTAACCACCGATAATATAACGAAACAGGAGCCTGGAACATTGGTATCGCGTTTTATCGGAGACGTTGATACCGTCGAGAATTTGTTCACGTCCGGGATCATCAGTATGTTTGCTGATGCATGCAAGATTATCAGTATCCTTGTCGTGATCTGGTTCCAGAATCCTGGATTGACCGCCTTATTAATGTTACTGCTGCCATTTTTATTCTTGTTTACAAGGCATGTCCAGAAAAATATGCTGGCTGCACAGATCCGTAATCGAAAAGCGGTCGGCCGGGCATCCGGACATGTACCGGAGACACTCCATAATATCCGGACCATTCACTGCCTTGGAAAAGAAAAATATATGGAAGAGCGCTATGACACATACATCAATGACAGCTATCAGGCTATGGAGAAAACGAATTTTTACGATGCCATTTATTCTCCTGTAATTCTGATTTTAAATGCGGTTGTTGTGGCAGTTGTGATGCTGCTATCTGCATCAGGGAATGCGAAAATACTGGCATTTTTCGGAATGTCAGCCGGAACTGCGGTGGCTGTTATCAATTACATTTCCCAGATATTTACCCCGGTAGAGAGTCTTGGAATGGAGATTCAGACGATACAGTCGGCGCTTGCCGGAATTCACAGAATCAATGAATTCTATGAGCTGGAAGAAAATCAACCATATGTTAACGATCAATTTGATAAAGTACAATGGGATACGCAAAGTAGGAAAGATGTATCGAAATCCGAAACTCAGAAGCTTATAGAGTTCAAAGATGTGACATTCGGTTATGATGCACATGCAGTACTTAAGCATACCAGTTTCCAGATAAAAGAGGGAGAACAAGTTACACTTTCCGGCCGTACCGGAGCGGGAAAGAGTACGATTTTAAAACTTCTTCTGGGGCTCTATGAGCCTCAGTCTGGCGAGGTGCTGATTGCAGGGAGACCTTCTGTAAGTCTGACAGAGAAGGAAAAGAGAAAATGGTTCGGCTATGTAGAGCAGTCTTTCCATATGGTTCCGGGAACGGTCCGGGAACAGATTACCTTGTATGATGATTCAATTAAAGATGAACAGGTGAAAAATGTAGCAGAGCTTACTGGACTTTCGGAGGTTGTCGATACATTTGAACACGGATATGATACCGTCTGTACGCCGGAGCTATTTTCTCAGGGACAGTGGCAGCTTCTTTCTATTGCAAGGGCCGCAGTGGCTGAGCCAAAGATTCTTCTGCTGGATGAAATCACAGCGAATCTGGACGCTGAGACAGAGAGACATGTCCTGCATGCATTAAAACGTGTTTCCCAAAAGCGAACCGTGATTTCTATTTCACATAGGACATCAGCAGAGATGGGACGTTTCATTCCTGTTTAACTAAAAGAAAAAAACACAAACAGTCACGGAAATGTTATAATCAAACCAAGTATAATTCGATACAAATATGCTGTGATCTGGCAGGAAGAAAAGGCCATATTGCAGAAGAAAAAGAGGAGGACATTTATGGGATTAATCAAAGCAGCTTCGGCCGCAGTTGGAACAACGATGGCAGATCAGTGGAAGGAGTTTTTCTATTGTGATTCCATGGATAACGACACATTGCTTGTAAGAGGACAAAAGCGTACCGGAAGCCGTTCATCTAATACAAAAGGCAATGATAATATTATTTCCAATGGTTCTGGAATTGCAGTGGCAGACGGACAGTGTATGCTGATTGTTGATCAGGGAAAAATCGTGGAAGTGTGTGCGGAGCCGGGAGAGTATACATATGATACATCTTCCGAGCCAAGCATTTTTACAGGAAATTTAAGTGACAGTATTAAGAATACATTTCTTACAATCGGAAAAAGATTCAGTTATGGCGGCGATACGGGAAAAGATCAGCGTGTCTACTATGTCAATACAAAGGAAATTACGGACAATAAATTCGGAACGGCCAATCCGGTCTGGTTCCGTGTGGTAGACAAACGGATCAATCTGGATAAAGATATTGAAATCCGCTGCAACGGTGTGTACTCTTTTAAGATTACAGATCCGCTTCTGTTTTATACGAGTCTCAGTGGAAATGTATCCGACTGCTATGACAAGAGCGAGATTATGCCGCAGCTTAAGACAGAGTTCGTAGACGCTCTGCAACCGGCATTTGCGAAGATTGCAGAGATGGAGATCCGTCCAAGTCAGATTCCGGCACATGCGACGGAAATCGGTGATGCCATGAATGAAATTCTGACAAAGAAATGGTCTGAACTGCGCGGACTTTCCATCGTGTCTGTGGCGTTCAATCCAGTGACACTCAAAGAAGAAGATGCCGAGGCAATCCGCCAGGCACAGAATACTTCCATGTATACAGATCCAAGCATGATGGCAGCTACTCTTGGCATGGCACAGGCAGAGGCAATGAAAAATGCGGCCGGCAATCCAAATGGCGCCATGATGGGATTTATGGGTATGAATATGGCAAGCGGAGGTATGAATATCCAGGGACTTTATGACCAGGGCGCTGCACAAAAGCAGGCGCAGCAAGAACAGTCAGCAGATGGTGCAGATTCCTGGACTTGTTCCTGTGGCCAGGTGAACAATGGCAAGTTCTGCATCGAGTGTGGCAAACCAAAACCGCAGGCAGATGAGAGCTGGACATGTAGTTGTGGAACCGTCAACAAAGGGAAATTCTGCATGGAATGCGGCAAACCAAGACCGCAGAAATTACACTATCGTTGTGATAAATGTGGCTGGGAGCCGGAAGACCCTGCAAATCCACCGAAGTTCTGCCCGGAGTGCGGAGATCCATTTACAGACGATGACAGAATTTAAAAGGAGAAAATAAATGCCAGAGATCAAAGAATATAAATGTCCGGCCTGTGGCGGTGCTATGGAGTTCGATAGCAAAAGCCAGAAAATGAAATGTCCGTACTGTGATACAGAAATCTCTGTAGAAGAATATGAAGCCAGACTCGCGGAGGAGGAACCGACAGTTACCGCAGATGAAAATGGCTGGAATCAGGATGAAATTGATAATATGGTCATCTACATCTGCCAGTCCTGTGGCGGTGAAATTACTGCAGATAAAAATACGGGTGCTACAACGTGCCCGTTCTGCGGTAACCGTGTTGTATTAAAAGGACAGTTTGAAGGCGCTTTAAAGCCAGATTATGTTATTCCGTTTAAGCTGGATAAAAAAGCTGCAAAAGAAGCCTATTATAAGCATCTGACCGGAAAAGCGTTTATTCCGTCCGTGTTCAGACAGGAGAATCACATAGATGAGATTGTAGGCTTATACGTTCCGTTCTGGGTATTTGATATGGAATCACAGGCGGATATTACATACGACGCAGAAAAAATTCGTGTCTGGGAGTCCGGGGATACGGAGTACACGGAACACAAATATTATAAAATATACAGAGACGGTTCCATTTATTTTGAACACATACCAGAAGACGGTTCGTTAAAAATGGACGATGCGTTGATGGAATCACTGGAACCATATGATTTTAAAGATGCAGTTCCGTTTCAATCCGCATATCTGGCCGGTTATGTTGCAGACCGTTATGATGTAGATCAGAATGAATGTATGAAACGGGCGGAAAAACGAATCAGGCGAAGTACGGAAGATTCATTCCGGGAGACAGTGTGCGGTTATTATGCAGTTTCACCACAAAGCAGTACTGTGAATGTACATAATTCAAAGACGGCATACGCCATGTATCCGGTATGGCTTCTGAACACCACCTGGAAAGGGCAGAAGTATACATTTGCCATGAACGGACAGACCGGAAAGATTGTCGGAGACCTTCCGGCGGACGAAGGCGCTTTCTGGAAATATGTGGGAACGAGAGGACTTCTCATAGGTGTAGTAATTTATATTGTTATGATGATTACAATGTTTCTTTTGTAGGAGGGTGAAGATATGAGAGAAAAGAAAAAATCAATAAAAGTTTTCACCCTGCTTCTGGTGTTTGTATTGGTATTAGGTTTGGGCATTCCGGCAGTTCCCGTGCGTGCAGAGGAAATTCCGCAGGACAGACAATTATCCAGACTGGTAGATAATGCAGATCTTCTGACAGACAGTGAAGAACAGGAACTGAAAACAAAGTTGGACGAAATCAGTGAACGGCAGGAATGTGATGTCGTTGTCGTGACGGTCAATTCCTTAGATGGAAAAAGCGCACAGGATTATGCAGATGACTTTTTTGATTATCAGGGATATGGTTACGGTGATGATGACAGTGGTATTTTATTTTTGATCGGAATGGACGACCGAAAATGGGCAATCACCACTTATGGCTATGGAATCACAGCATTTACGGATTACGGACTGGAACATATGGAAGAGAAGTTTCTTCCATATTTAAAAGATGGAGAATATGAAGAAGGATTTTCAAAGTACGCTTCACTTTGTGACGATCTTCTTACTCAGGCACGAGACGGACACCCGTATGATGTAGACAGTTCCGATGAAAAGCCAGGTGTCTTTACGGTAGTTTTCTGGGGCGTGATAGATTTGCTCATAGGTTTTGTGGCTGCATTTATTATAGCGCTGATTAAGAAAAGTAAGTTAAAATCTGTAAAAAAACAGGTTGCCGCAAATGCATACAAAAAGCCGGGAAGCATGAATGTTACAAGAAGCGAAGACCGTTATATTAACAGCATTGTGACACACCGGATCATTCACAGAGACGATGATGACCACAGTTCCGGAGGCAGTACGACTCATGTCAGCTCTTCCGGCAGATCACACGGTGGGAGCAGCGGAAGCTTTTAAAAATGGATTTCAAATCCGTACAATTTGCTTTTGATATTCATTTTTAAAAGAAATATGATATTTATCTGTCACAACACTTTCGTATAGATCTGATGCAAAAATATCCTTCCTGAGCATGTGAAAATATATTTCGTCAGATGATATGCTTTCACCAGATCCGTTCTCATCTGCCCGTGGTAATTTTGTAATGAGTGGAATCGTAGACTGTTTTTTTATAATAGAAAAAATTTCGGAAGATTCCCTTCGGAATCCTAAAAGTCTTGCATAGCCACACCGGGAGTCGGCTGCCCGGTCTGGCACATTGCATTTGCATATTCCAAGTAAAATATGAATCAGACACCGACTGATGCGGGAGTAGGTCATATTTTTAGTCTTAATGAAATCACAGAACTGACTGAATGATAAAAAATCATTTCTATGAGTAATAATCCGGTTCGCAATTTCAGGTGTGAGATCCAGATACTTTGTCAGAGATTCTTTTGTCTCGGTCAATAGTTTGGCTTTTAAAAGCAGAGAAAAGTCATCGACAAAAACAGGAAAACATTTGTGATAGTTTTCCTTGAAAATTCTGTGACAGTTTTCTGGAAGCGCCTGAAGTATAAAATCAATATCAGGAGCCTGTTCAACATTTACAGAAAGTCTGGAATCAGGTTCATGCTTCTGCAGTCCCTGGCGGATCGCGGAAGCGGAACTAAATGGAATGTCCAGTGTCTGGTCATGATATCCGGCTCCTTCGCGCGTAATTGTCACCGGTTTGATGGAACTGTTCAGACTGGAAAGCGCTTTTAAGTATTCAATCCCCAGAATATTATTGGGAGAATCCAGAATCTCGGCAAATTCTTCATTTGATATCTGTGTTGACAGACCATTTCCATTCCAATATTCTGAAAGCGCCAGTTTTCTTGCGGCAGGAAAAGCGTTTCCATCTTTTAAATATTTCTGAAGGAGCAATTTGTAATGTTCTGGTTCCTGACATAAGATATCTGCAATCTTTTGCAATACATCCAGATTTCCACATTCACTTCCGAAACACAGGTAATCGACACACCCCAGGCTGTCAAGCAGACTGACGGCACCTGTGGCAAAATATTCTGCACTTCCGGTGGCATAGCAGACAGGCAGTTCCAGAACTACATCAGCCCCGCATGCAAGAGCCATCTGGGCGCGTAAGTGTTTTGGCATAATTGCCGGCATTCCTCGCTGTACATAGTCACCGCTCATAACGACAATCACGGCATCAGCGCCGGTCAGTGCGCGTGCTTTTTCTATATGAAATTGGTGTCCTCTATGAAACGGATTGTATTCTGCGATAATTCCAACAATTTTCATATACTTTCTCCTTGTCACTATCAATAAAATTGATTATACTATAACTATGTTTTGCTTGCAAATGAATGATACCAGGCAGGAGATGTCTGGTTTTCTTTATGTCTGGAAGGAGGGTATATATGGAAGAAGAACAGATGCTGTCAAAAGAACAGATCCTTGAAATGCTCGAGGCAGGTCAGTATAAAGAATTAAAAGAAGAACTGGAAAATATGTACCCCGTCGACATAGCCGAGACGTTGGAAGATTTTGAACAGAAACCGCTTGTTATGGTGTTCCGTCTTCTGGCAAAAGAAGAGGCTGCCGAGACATTTACTTATATGAACAGTGATATGCGTGAGGTGCTGATCGAAGCCTTGACTGATTCAGAGCTGGAAGAGGTCATGGAAGAGATGTATCTGGACGATACCGTCGATGTCCTGGAAGAAATGCCTGCAAATGTTGTGGATCGTCTTCTGATGGCGACAGATGATGAGACGCGGGCACAGATCAATCAGCTTCTGCAGTATCCGGAAGACAGTGCCGGAAGCATTATGAATGTGGAGTATATCGCACTGCGCAAAGAGATGACGGTCGAAGAGTCGATTTTAAAGATTCGCCAGGTCGGCCTGAACAGAGAGACGATTTATACCTGTTATGTCACGGAGAAGCGAAAACTGATCGGACGTGTCGATGTCAAAGAGCTTCTGACGACCGGTGAGTCCAGAACCATTGAAGAAATCATGGATACCAATGTGCTCTATGCACATACGACAGATGACCGGGAAGATGTTGCCAAGATTATCAACAAATACGGACTTATCGCACTTCCGATCGTGGATCACGAAATGTGTATGGTCGGTATTGTAACAGTTGATGATGCCATGCTCGTATTGCAGGAAGAGACGACTGAAGATATCAGTATCATGGCCGGTGTATCCCCAAGTGAAGAGACTTATTTCGGAACTTCTGTTATGGAACATGTAAAAAGCCGTCTGCCATGGCTGTTGTTCCTGATGTTATCTGCAACGGTAACCCAGATGATTATGAACAGTTATGAAAGTGCCCTTGTCGTAATGCCTCAGCTTGCCGGGTTTATCCCGATGCTGACCGGAACCGGCGGAAACTGTGGTTCCCAGAGTTCTACATTGGTCATTCGAGGATTGTCTGTGGGTGAGATTGAATTCCGGGATCTTTTTAAGGTCATATTTAAAGAAGTCCGGGTAGCAGCAGTTGTCAGCGTGATTCTGGCAGTGGTCAATGGAATCCGGATTATCGTTATGGGGCAGGGAGATGCATTGATTGCATTATCCATTGGTGGAACGATGATCTGTACCGTGCTGATTGCAAAAGTGGTGGGCTGTACCCTTCCGATGCTGGCTTCCAAGATTGGACTTGACCCTGCAATCATGGCGACCCCTCTGATTTCTACCCTTGTGGACATCAGTACCGTAACTGTATACTTTATGATTGTCAGCCATGTATTTCATTTGTAAATGTATTTAATGAGGAACAATCTCTGTGTACTGAATTTAGTACGCAGATACAACTTGTCCGTGCCAGATCTTTGTATTATAATAAAACCGTTGAAATAACTGAATACAAACGAAAGGAGTCTTTAAGTCATGGGATTTATTGATGATATTAAAGCAAGAGCGAAAACAAGCAAAAAGACAATTGTACTTCCGGAGACCGAGGATATCAGAACATATGAAGCAGCAGAGGCGGTTCTGAAAGAAGGAACTGCAAACCTGATCCTTATTGGTAGTGAAGAAGAGGTCGCAAAGAACAAAGGTTCTTTTGACATCAGCGGAGCAAAAATCGTAGATCCTGCAAAGAGCGAGAAGACAGACGCCTACATCGCAAAACTTGTAGAATTACGTGCGAAAAAAGGAATGACAGAAGAAAAAGCAAGAGAGCTCCTTCTGACAAACTATCTTTACTATGGTGTTATGATGGTTAAGATGAAAGATGCTGACGGAATGGTATCCGGAGCATGTCACTCAACAGCAGATACATTAAGACCAAGCCTTCAGATCCTGAAGACAAAACCAGGAACAAAGCTTGTATCCGCATTTTTCATTATGGTAGTACCGGACTGCGATATGGGAGCAAATGGAACATTCCTGTTTGGTGATTCCGGACTTGAGCAGAACCCGGATCCTGAGAAACTTGCAGCAATTGCACTTTCTTCCGCAGACTCCTTTAGACTTCTGACAGAGAAAGAGCCAGTAGTAGCACTTCTTTCACATTCTACAAAAGGAAGTGCAAAACACCCGGATGTAGATAAAGTCGTAGAGGCTACAAAGATTGCAAAAGAGAATGCGCCGGAAGGACTTCTGATTGACGGAGAATTCCAGCTTGACGCAGCAATTGTTCCTTCCGTTGGAGCATCTAAAGCACCAGGAAGCCCGGTTGCAGGAAAAGCAAATGTACTGATTTTCCCGGACCTTGATGCTGGAAACATCGGATACAAATTAGTTCAGAGACTTGCAAAAGCAGAAGCTTACGGTCCTCTTACACAGGGAATCGCAGCACCTGTCAATGATCTTTCACGTGGTTGCAGTGCCAAAGATATTGAAGGTGTAATCGCAATTACAGCAGTTCAGGCAATGGCAGAAGACAAGTAATTCAAATAAATTTTATGGTCAGCCATATGCAGATTGTACAAAAAATATGCATATGGCTGAATTTTTTTGAAATTAGGGATAGACATTAAGGGCGAAAGTCCTTATTATATAAGTTAAGAATTCTAATCTAAAAGAGAGGTAAAAGAAATGAATGTATTAGTAATCAACTGCGGAAGTTCTTCACTGAAGTTCCAGCTCATCAACTCTGAGACAGAGAAAGTACTTGCAAAAGGACTTTGCGAGAGAATCGGAATTGATGGAAGCCTTACATATCAGCCAGCAGGCGGAGAGAAGGTTAAATCTGACAAAGCTATGCCAACACATACAGAGGCAATTCAGTTCGTAATCGACGCACTGACAGATCCTCAGACTGGTGTTGTTAAGAGCCTGGACGAGATTGGAGCTGTCGGACATCGTGTCGTACATGGTGGGGAGAAGTTCGCAAGCTCTGTAGTAATCACAGACGAAGTAAAAGCAGCAATCGAAGAGTGTAATGACCTTGCACCACTTCACAACCCGGCTAACTTAATCGGTATCAATGCATGCCAGAAGTTAATGCCAGGAACACCTATGGTTGCTGTATTTGATACTGCATTCCATCAGACAATGCCTGAGAGAGCTTACATGTATGGTCTTCCATATGAGTATTATGACAAATACAAAGTAAGAAGATACGGCTTCCACGGAACAAGCCACAGCTTCGTATCCAAGAGAGCAGCTGAGCTTGCCGGAAAACCTTACGACAGCCTTAAGACAATCGTTTGCCACCTTGGTAACGGTGCAAGTATCTGTGCTGTAGAGAATGGAAAATCCGTAGATACATCTATGGGTCTTACACCTCTTGAGGGACTTGTAATGGGAACACGTTCCGGAGACATTGATCCGGCTATCCTTGAGTTCGTAGCTAAGAAAGAGGGACTTGACATCTCTGAGCTTATGACAATGCTCAATAAGAAATCCGGTGTATATGGTCTTTCTAACAACCTTTCAAGTGACTTCCGTGATCTTGAGACAGCAGCTAACGAGGGAAATGCTCAGGCTAAAGTAGCTCTTGAAGTATTTGCTTACCGTGTAGCTAAGTATGTTGGAAGCTACGTAGCAGCTATGAATGGTGTTGATGTTATCGCTTTCACAGCAGGTATCGGAGAGAACTCTGGTTCTGTAAGAAGCGCAGTTCTGAAATATCTTGGATATCTCGGAATTACTGTAGATGAGAAAGCAAACGATACTCATGGTGAGGAGATTACAATCTCTACACCAGATTCAAAAGTTCTTGTTATGGTTATTCCTACAAACGAAGAGCTTGCAATCGCACGTGAGACAGTTGCCTTAGTTTAATCTGCAAAAGTTATACATGATTATAATTACACCCTTCCATGATATGTGGAGGGGTGTATGTCTGTGCAAAGTACAATATGTAGCTATTTTGTCTATTATATGGATAATTCGAAAGATTCTAAATTTTTTGCAAAATAATTATAAAAATGATGTTGACAAACGGCTTTTCCATGATATAATAGACAGGTATGAATAGGGGTGATTAATATGTTGATTGACCTATCCAATGTCTTATCCGAACCACACAGATCTGTCGATGAGACAGTTCCATGTGAATTAAAAGTATTTCGGAACGGGCTTGGTGAGTATCCGATTACTGACAGTTCTGATGTTCATGTAAAAGTAAATTATATGGAAGAAGGAAAGCTTCAGATAGAAGGAACTTGCAAGCTGACTGTTGAGATTTCGTGTGACAGATGTCTGGAACCGGTAGCAACAGCATTTGATCTGAATATTTCACGTCTCACAAAAGGGAATGTTGCAGATGGAGATGAAGTGGAATCAGAGGATTTAGACGAAGCAAATTATATTGACGGATATACACTCGATGTTGATCAATTGGTCAGCAGCGAGATTCTAATAGGGTGGCCGACGAAGATTCTGTGTAGCGAAGACTGTAAAGGTATTTGCAACGTATGTGGTCAGAACCTGAATCAGGGAAC
>ERZ808240.2226-NODE-2226-length-21905-cov-14.479771_pt1 | contig 21905 bp, 11 predicted proteins | sample MGYA00521084_ERZ808240 | MGnify/ENA primary metagenome ERZ808240 (study PRJEB31516, sample SAMN03275571) | gut metagenome | biome: mammalia-associated habitat; material: feces | host: Papio cynocephalus | place: Kenya | collected 2012-08-06 ...
TACTGGTCAGACCACACCTACGATGCCGACACCCTCACGACGACGATTCGCAACACGCCGGGCACGGGTGGGGAGGCTTCTGTCGTGCGCGTGAGCAAGCGCTGGCTCGACGGTGGCAACAACACGGCGCGTCCTAACGTGCGCGTGGGCGTCTATGCCAAGCACGACATGGCAAACGCGGCCGGCACGGTGCGCTATGCGGCCGGCGACAAGGTGGGCGAGGTCACGCTCGATGCCACGAGCGAGTGGTACGACGAGCTCACCGTGCCCATCGGTGGCCTTTCCGAGGATGACTTCACCATCTCCGAGCTCTCGACCGAGGCCGAGGGCACCTCGCTCGACGACCCCGTCGCCGCCGGGGAGACGCGCGTCATCACCAAGGCCGAGGCCCAGGCCCAGGCAGATGCGGGCGCCTCGTCCTACGAGGCGCTGGTCGCCTCCTGGGATGACGCCTCGGACGACTCCCAGCGCATGCTCACGAGCGACTACGCTTACGAGGTGAGCTACGGGACGAACGACGCCCTGGGGTCTCTCGAGGTCACGAACAGGCGCGTGGGCCTCGCGCACATCGACATCTACAAGTCCTGGGCAGACGTGGGCGCCGACGAGGCGGAGCGTCCCAAGGCAGACTTTTGCATCGCCAACACCGAGGGCGAGGTCACGTTCTCCTATGACGAGAACGGCGAGCTTCTCGCCAACGTCGACGGCATGGAGCCGCTGCCCGTCCGCGGCGAGGGCACCGTGACGAGCCGTGACGCCGTTGACCAGTCCTTCTCGGTGTCTCGTCTCAACCGCGACAACACCGAGATCGCAGACGACGGCCACACGCTGCTCGTGCACGTGGACCGCCTTGGCGGCAGCCATGACGCCTACACGATCCAGGGCCTCCCCAAGTACAACGCCAGCGGCGAGGTCCTGCGCTGGGGCGTCTCGGAGTCCTGGGACGGAGACAGCGGCGACTACGTGAGCTCCCAGACGGGCTATGCCGAGCAGTTCGGAGGGGCCGCCTCCCCCTGGCACCACGTCGACCTCATGGAGTACTCGTTCACGAATGCCCGCAGCGCCACGAAGGACGTGACGTTCCACACGCGCTGGTACGACCACTACGTCAAGGACAACCTCGACCAGCGCGTCGACATCTACCTCACGCTGTATCGCCGCGTGCGCGTCTATGACGCGGACGGCAACCCCGAGTTCGACGAGGACGGCAACCCCGTCTACTCCGTTGAGCCCGTCGAGGGATACCAGCACTACAACTGGACCGGTGAGGGCGAGAGCGGCCAGGACGCTCTCTACAGCCAGTACGCCACGGTGGGCGGCCTTGCCAAGTACGACGAGCACGGCGGCGAGATCGTCTACTATGCCTCCGTCCATCACAGCCAGAGCGACTTCACCTACGCGAACCTCGACTACGCTGACCCCTGGTTCACGTATGGCGAGAGCGCCGACGACCCCGAGAACGCGGGCTATCCCGGCAGCTCCGCGTGGGACGAGGCAAACGCCGATGATGCCTTCAAGGCCGGCTCTCCCAACAACGTGCAGGTAGACGATGCCGCATCAGGCAACGCCGGCTATGCCGTGCGCGAGGACGGCACGTTCAACATCGGCCTGTCCGCCTGTGTGAGCATCCCCGGCGAGAAGATCTGGGCCAACCTGCCGAGCGGCTTTCTGCGCGAGGACCTGCCGAGCATCGAGTTCTTCCTGCAGCGTCGCGTTGCGGGTGGTCACTATGCCGAGGACGGCTCGTGGGTTGTTGGCGGCAACGACTGGGGCGAGCTCTCCGTTACCGCGGGCGCGAGCAAGGGCGACTACAGCGTCTTGAGCTACGACTCCTCCGGCGAGGCGGACTTTGGCGTGGCAGACGGCACCACGGCCGTGGCCTGGACGGGCAACCTCACTCAGGTTCGCGGCAACCGCTACTCCTTCTCGATGTCGCGCTATGGCAGCAACGACGATGGGGCGAGCGGCGCGCAGCCGCTTCCGAAGTACGACCGCAACGGCCGTCCCTATGAGTACCGCGTGCGAGAGATCATCGACGGGCTCATCCGCAAGACCGATGACGGCTCAGACGTCCCCGGCGGCTTCGACGTCTCGGACCTTGAGAATGGCAAGACGCCCGAGGAGGGTGCCAACGGCGTCTACACCGTGCACTACGGTGCCTCGGAGAGCTACCGCATCAACAACATCGCCAACGACTCCGCCAAGGGTCGCCTCACGGTCAAGAAGCTCTTCTCGGGCCTTGAGCCCGGCGACCTGCTTCCCAACTGCACGTTTGCCCTGTACCGCTACTACGTGCGCCCGAACGGCGAGGCCTCCCAGGCCCAGCTCGTGGAGACCAAGACCATGGAGCTCTCTGGCGAGCGCGCCAACGACCAAGGTCAGTTCATGCGCGTCATGAGCTTCGACGACCTGGACGTCTACACGCCGGCGGGCACGTACTGGGTCTACTTTGTGGCCGAGCAGCCCATCAACGGCTACAACACGAGCGTGGGCACCGGAGACCTCGTCTACGGCTCCGCAGATCTCAAGGCCCCGTGGACCGGTGCCGACGTCCTCGCGGACGGCTCGGTGCGCACCGACAACTCCGCGAAGGTCTCCCAGCTTGCGGAGGGCTCGGCCCTCTATGCGCAGCCCACGGGCTCAGTCGTGGCAGATGACTACTCCGTGGACTACACGTTCCAGAACTCCTACTTTGGCCAGGATGATGACTTCGGCGAACTCGCGGGCACCAAGTACTGGTACGACCAGCACAACGCCGCAGGCACGAGGCCCGATGACATCGAGCTCGTGGTGACGCGTCGCTACGCGAGCGGCCAGCTCGACGCCACGGATGGCGGCATGGTGACGCTTCAGGGCTCCGACCCCGATGCGGCAAACTACGTGAGCTGGAACAAGGCCGCGGGCACGGACGGCAGCGCCGACAAATGGACCTACACCATCTCCAACCTCGAGCGCATTGCCCCGGACGGCACGTACTGGTGCTACGAGGTGCGCGAGAAGGCAGCGGACGGCGGTGACTACCTCGTGAGCTCCAGTGCCAACGGCGGCACCGTTGACATGTCCCGCTATGACGGCAACGCGCTGTCCGTGGGGCGCATCGACAACTACCTCAAGACCAAGGTGGGGTTCTCCAAGACGTGGGTGGGGGATTCCTCCGACGCGTGGCGCCAGCGCCCGGTCGTCTACGTGACGCTGCAGGCGCGCGTGCGCGAGACGGGCGGTGCCTGGGGTGCGTGGGCAGAGGCCGGCAGCGTCTACGAGCAGGTCTTTGGTCTCTCGCTTGCGCATGGGGCGCCGTTCTCGGACTACTCGTGTCCCGAGGGCAGCGTGCTGCCAAGCGGCCAGAACACTGTTGAGCGCATCGCCTCGGACAGCACGGGCAACTTCTCGAGCGACAGCGTCTGGCGAGACCTTCCGTCTGCGTTCGAGAGCGCGGGGCAGGCCTATGAGCTTGACTACCGCGTCGTCGAGAGCCGCCTCGTGTACGACAAGAAGGGAGAGCAGGTCGTCGTGGACGTTGACGCCCCTGGTGACGATGGCGTCTACGACGGCGTCGAGGGCGCCTACCAACCTTCCCAGTCCGAGAAGTCCTGGACGAACGGTGATACCTACAAGCACTCCACGATCACGAACACGCTCGTGGACGCCACCTCGCTCACCGTCACCAAGACGTGGGACGACGAAGGCAACGCCTGGGCGAGCCGCCCGGGCACGGCCAGCGCCGGCGATGCCTGGAGCGTGACGTACGCGCTGCAGCGTCGCGTCAATGGCGGCCAGTGGCGTTGGCTCACTTCCTATGGGACGAATCTCACGAACCCGTTTGACGCAAGCGGCAACCTCGACTCGCGCCTGCGCACCGTGACCGTGGGTGGCACGGGCGACTCCGCCAGCGCCACGTTCGACGCGTTGCCGCTGTACACGAAGGGCGGCGGCACGTACGAGTACCGCGCCGTCGAGCTCGTGCGAGGAAGCTATGACGTCGATGGTGGCGAGGTGCTTGCGACGAGCGGTGCCTCGAGCCTTGTTGTGTCGAGCGGCGCGAGCGCGGCCTGTGCCTACACGAACAAGCTCCGCACCGTCTCGCTCTGCGGAACGAAGACCTGGAACGACTGGGGTGCGGGCATCGCGGCGGGGCTCTCGCCCGAGAGCTGCGGCATCCACCTCACGCTGCGACGCAGCACGGATGGCGGTGCCACGTGGGAGGATGCGCTGCACGCCGACGGCAGCGAGGAATCGCCGACATGGAGCGCCGCCGCCGATGGCGTCTGGGCCTATACGTTTGACGGCCTCCCCGAGACGGACCAGCAGGGACGTATCTACACCTATCGCGCCATCGAGACCGATGGCTCCGTGCCGGGCTTCTTCTCGGACAAGTCCGTCTCTGCCGACGGCACGGCTGTGGACGGCTCGATTGCCAACGTGGCCACGCGCCTCACCTTCGACAAGGTGGGGGATGGCACCACGGGATCTGCGGCGGACGGCTCGTTGAACGGCGTGCGCTTCGTCATGAGCCGTGACGGCCAGCAGGTTGCCACGTGGGAGCGCGGCGAGGACGGCACCGTGACCACCACGGTGGGTGGCGTCGAGCAGGCGGGGGCCACCGCGGGCTACATCGTTGGCCTGCCCGCGGGCACTTACACGGTCCACGAGGACAAGACGCCCACCGGCTACGTTGCCGCTGCGGACTTCACAGTCACGATCGGGGCGGATGGTGCGGTCTCAACGAGTGCTGGCAGCGTCGTGGCGAGCGACGGGGCGGCAACGGTGGCGCCCGAGCGCGGCAACGCCTGCGTGCGCGTGCCCAACAGCGTGTTCCGTGCCCAGGTGAGTCTCGAGAAGTTCTTCTTGCACGGCTCGAGCAAGGTCGCCGTGCCGGGCATGACGTTTGACCTGTATCGCACGGGCGCGGACGGCTCGGACGTGCTTGTGGCTCGCGGCATCACGACCGACGCGCAGGGCGCGTGGAGCTCTGCGGGAAGCGACGTCGCCGTCGAGTGTGACGCCTCTGGCGCATGCGTGCTTGGGCCCTTCTACCAGCGGCTTTCTGACGGCCTGCCGCAAGGGGGCTACTACCTGCTCGAAACGGGCACGAGCGCGCTCACGCAGCAGTCGAGCGCCCGCTATGACTTCACGATTGCGGAGGCCGACCACGACAAGACCGTCTCCGTGAGCGCCGAGAACGAGGAGTTCTCCGCCTCCGCCCACCTTGCCAAGGTGGACGCCGAGACGCTCGCCGCGATTGACGGAGCCACGTTCGAGCTCTTCTACACGCCGGAAGGCTCGGATTCCGAGCGCTCGCTGGGCACGCTGCAGTCCGGTCGCAGCTACGCGCTCGACGCCACGTGCGCGGGCGTGGAGTCCAGCGCGGATGCCGAGGCGGGCAAGTTGCTTGTCTCGGGCCTCAAGAAGGGCACGTATCGTCTCGTCGAGGTCTCGAACGAGGGCTATGCGCTGCCGAGCGACAAGCCGCAGGTGCGCTGGAGCGTTGGCGATGACGACCAGGGCACAGACATCGACCTGGCAGACGACGAGCACCCTTGGACTGATGCCCTCATACAGGGTGACGCCCTCGTGAACTACCCGCTCCATGGCAGCGTCACGTTCCAGAAGCTGGACGAGGACGGCCAGGGGCTGAACGGCGCGAGCTTCAAGCTGCAGGTTAAGCATGGCGACTCTTGGTCAGACGTCACGGGCGGCGAGTCTCTCGAGACCGGCTTTGCCTACACCGCGGACGTCACGTCAGCTGGCGTCGTGGGCCTGGGCGGCAAGTCCGCCACCGAGGCGGGCCGCATCACGGTGACGAACCTGCCCTGGGGCACGTATCGTCTTGTGGAGGTCGAGGCCGCTGCCGGTTACGTGGGCAAGACGCCTGACGGCTGGCCCGTCTCTGCAGAGGCGAAAATCGATCGCGGCAGCGTCGCTGCCAGCGCCACCGTGCCGCTCGACATGGGCACGGTCACAAACCGCAAGGCCACCATCGCCATCAGGAAGGCGAGCTGGGGTGACGGGACGGCCCTGGCGGGCGCGCACTTCACCGTGCGCCTCGCCAGCGGCGAGCCGTTCCTGGACGGCGCGATCGAGAAGCACCTGACGACCGACGCGAGCGGCATCGCCCGGGCGGACGCTCCGGGAGCTGCCTCCGACGGCATGAGCAACGAACTCGCCGGCGCCGTGGAGCCGGGACAGACCTATGTCATCACCGAGACCCAGGCGCCCGCCGGCTACGGCACACCCGATCCCGCGAGCTTCACGGTGACGGTTGCCGACGACGGCACGCTTTCGGCCGCGGGCGAGGCCAGCGATGCGTGGCGCATCGACACGGACGGCGGCACCTCCACCGTCACGGTGCGCGACAAGGCCATCTCCCTGCAGTTCAAGAAGGTGGACGAGAACGGCGAGCCCCTCACGGGTGCCGAATTCACGCTGAGCGGCACATTTGCCGGCGGCGAGGACACGAGGACCATCTCGCCCGCGGGTGACGGGGCCGTTGCCCTCTCGCCCGACGACATGCTGGAGGGCGAGGTCTACACCCTGCACGAGTCCCAGCCTCCCGTGGGCTATGCGACCATCGCAGACCTGCAGTTCCGCGTGGCCCATGCCGATGACGGGGAGGTGCGCATCGAGCCGATCGGCGAGCTGCCGAGTGGCTGGACCATCTCCGATGACGGCGTGACCGCCACGGCGGCCGACGAGCCCGTTGAGTTCCTCATCCAGAAGCGCTCGGCAGGCGACGGGTTGCTGCTCGCGAACGCCGAGTTCTCCATCACGGGCCTGTTCGTAGATGACGAGGGCGAGGTCACGCGCGCCACGTACTCCGGCATCACGAACGCCTCGGGCACGGTTCGCTCCGTGGACTGCATCGCCGCGGGCACGCGCGTCGAGGTGAGTGGCGACGACGGTTCCACCACGTCCGAGGTGGCCGACGGCATCTACGAGATCTGCGAGGTTGGCGCGCCGTATGGCTACAAGCTCGCAGGCGCCGCGCTCAAGGTTCGCATCGCCGCGGACGGCTCCATGAGCGTCGTGGGCGAGGCGGCCGGCGGCTGGTCTCTCGACGCGAGCGCGGCCACCGTGACGCTTGCCGATGCCCCCATCCGCCTTGCGTTTGCCAAGGTCGCCAACGGCAGCGAGCGGCCGCTCGAGGGCGCGGAGTTCTCCATCGCGGGCGTCTTCGCGTCTGAGGACGGCACGCTCGAAAACGACGGCCACACACAGGAGCTGACGGGACTCTCGATAGATGACCTCTGCGAGCTGCGCTTTGTTGCCGGCGAGGGGTATCGCCTTACCGAGACGAGGGCGCCGGCCGGCTACGAGCTCATTCGTGGTTCCGTCGAGTTCGACGCGACGGAACAGGGGACGTTCACGATGTTCCGCTCGAGCGCGAGCAACGGCAGCTACGGGCTGTCGGCGGACAGGCTCACGCTCACGGCCCGCGACCTTCCCGTGGAACTCACGGTCACGAAGTCCGCTCAGGACGGCACGCGACTCTCGGGCGCCACGCTCTCGCTCGTGCCCGCTGATGGCAGCGCGTTTGCCGATGGCTCCACCACGGCGCTTGAGCTCGCGACGGATGCGAGCGGCGTCGCCCGCCTTGCCGGGTCTGTGTCCGGCGCCTCGCTCTCTGCCGTGCTCGTGGCGGGCAACACGTACGTGCTGAGCGAGGTCGCGGCCCCCGCGGGCTACAAGAGGCTCACCGGCGAAGTGCGCGTCACGGTTGGCTCTGACGGCACCGTCTCCCTTGCGGGCCAGGACGCCGTCGCCAACGGAACGGTTGCCCTCAAGGGCACGGACGCCATCTCCGTCACGGACGAGGCCGTTCCGTTCTCGATCGTGAAGTATGGCGAGGCGGATGCGGACGGCTCGCGTCCCGCGCTGGCCGGCGCGCGCTTCTGTGTGACGCCGCAGGACGGCTCCACGTTCGCCGACGGCTCCACCGAGGGCCGCACGGTCACGACCGGGGCAGACGGCCGCACGGGCTCAGAGCTCGCGGGCATGCTCGTCGTTGGCGGAACCTATGGTATCCGCGAGGTGGAGGCACCGGCTGGCTACACGACGATTGACCACGAGCTCATCGTTCGCGTGGCCGACGACGGCACGCTCGTCGCCGTCTTTGGCGGGCAGGACGAGGCTGCGGCGCTTCGCGGCTACGAGGTCGTGGGAGACGAGCTCCGCGTCTTCACGGGCGCGGTCACCGACGAGGCAACCTCGCTCACGGTCATGAAGCGTGACGCGGACAACCCGCTCGTGGGCCTCGACGGCGCCACGTTCAGCCTTGCACCCGTTGACGGCTTCTCGTTCGCCGACGGTTCCACCGATGCCCGCGAGGTTACGACGGCCGAGGCGGACGGTATGGCCGGCATCGCGGGCTTTGACCGCGCGCTGCTGCGGGCAGACGCCACCTCGGTCTACGAGCTGCGTGAGACGCGCGCGCCAGACGGCTATGCGCTCGCGGGCACGAGCGTGCTTCTCCGCGTGGGCTTCGACGGCTCCGTGGTCCCCGTGCGCCGCGAGGGGGACGGATACGTGGAGATGGGCGCAGACGAGCTCGCGAGCCTCGGCTTTGCCCTCACCGACGACGCTGCCACCATCGTGGCCACGGACGCGCCCGTTGACGTCACGCTGCGCAAGACGTCCGAGGACGGAATGGCGCTCGCAGGCGCCACGTTCACGCTCACGCCGGCGGACGGTACGAACGACTACGGTGAGCCCAACCGCTTCGCGGACGGCTCGCAGACCGACGTGCTTGAGCTTGCGTCTACCACGGAGGGGCTGCTGCTGAGCCGCCAGCTTGTCGCGGGCAACACCTACGAGCTCGAGGAGACCGCGGCGCCGGAGGGTTATGCCGTCTGCGGGGGCCGCGTGCTGCTCCACGTGAACGAGGACGGCACGGTTGCCGTCTCGCCCGTTGACGAGGGCATGCCCGCCTCGGGCGACGTCGATGCCATCGAACCTCCGTGCGCCTACGTGGTGGGCGGGGACGGCCGCACCGTGACGCTCGCGGACCCCGTGACGCGACTTTCCATCGCCAAGGTGGGCTCGGACGGCGCTTCCGGCGCGTCCATGTCGGGCGCTCGCTTCGAGGTGCGCGGCCGCTTCGCCGACGCTACCGAGGAGGGCACGCTCGTACTCGAGACCGGCGCGGACGGCATGACGTCCCAGCTCGCCGGCAAGCTCGTGGCGGGGGAGCGCTACGTCGTGCGCGAGGTCGCGGCGCCTGCCGGCTACGAGCTGCTCGAGGGCGAGTTCATGCTCTGGGTGCGCCAGGACGGTTCCATCGTCTCGGGCGGAGACGTCGCCGGTTGGTCACTCTCGACCGGCTCGGACGGCGCAGCCACCCTCACGGCAACGGACGACCCCGTGCCGGCGCCGCCCGCACCCGTGGCGCCCGACAAGCCCACGGACGCCCGCAAGGTCATGCCCCAGACGGGAGACGATGCGGCGCCCACGCTCATGGCGGCAATCGCCGCAGCCGGGCTCGCCCTGCTCGCGCTTGGCCTGCGCCGCCGCCGTCACGCATAGGATGTTTCGAGAATGGCGAGAGGGGCAGCTCCCTTCTCGCCATTTTTGTCTGTCGCAGGTGGCAAACTGAGTGGCATGAGATACGCAAAGGTTGTTCCCGACATTCCAACCCGTGCCATCGACGGGTGCTTTGACTATGCCATCCCCGACGCGCTCGCAGATGCGTGCGACGTGGGGTGCACGGTGCTCGTGAGCTTTGCGCACCGTGCGGTCGTCGGCTACGTCGTGGACGTCGTCTCCGAGCTGGCCGAGGGCGTGAACCCGCTGCGTGTGCTCTCCGTCGAGCGCGTGCTCGCCGAGCCGGCGTTTGACCGCGTGGGGGCCCGCCTCGCCCAATGGATGGCGCGCGAGTACGCCGCCCCAACCTCGGTGTGTCTGCGCCTCATGCTCGCCCCTGGCCAGACCGCGCGCGTGCGCAGGGACGAGGCGGGCGAGTGGCGTCTCGTCGTTGACCGCACGAAGGCCATCGACGACCGCTGGGCACAGCTCACGGTCACGGGGCGTGGCTTTGTGCCACGCCGCAACGCCAGCCGGCAGCGCCGCGTCGTCGAGGCGCTCTCCGCCGGCCCCATGCGCGTGGCCGAGCTCTCGGCCATGGTGCCGGGTGCCGGAGGCGTCGTGAGTGCCCTGGAGAAGCGTGGCCTCGTTGCGGTCGAGCATCGCCGTCGCATCCGCGGCACGGATGACGTCTCCTCGCTCTCCAGCGCCGCGGCCCCCAGGCCAGACCGCCTCACGGACGGCCAGCTTGCCGCCCTCGACGCTATCGCGCGAGCCGCTGACGCCGGTCGTGGCGACGTCGTGCTCGTGGACGGCGTCACGGGCTCGGGAAAGACGGAGGTCTACCTCGACGCCATCGAGCGCGTGCGCGAGCGCGGCAAAAGCGCCATCGTCCTCGTGCCAGAGATCTCGCTCACGGCCCAGACCGTCGGACGCTTCCGCAGCCGCTTCGGGGACGACGTCGCCATCCTGCACTCGCGCCTTTCGACCGGCGAGCGCTTCGACCAGTGGGACCTTGCCCGCAGCGGGCAGGTGCACGTGGTCGTGGGCGCGCGCTCGGCGCTGTTCGCCCCGCTCGCAAACGTGGGCCTCGTCATCGTGGACGAGGAGCACGAAGGCTCCTACAAGCAGGACCAGGCCCCTCGCTACCATGCGCGCGAGGCGGCCGCCGAGCTCGCCCGCCTGCGCGGGGCGGCACTCGTGCTGGGCAGCGCCACGCCCTCGCTCGAGAGCCTCGAGCGCTGCCGGAGGGGCAGTTGGCGCGGCGCAAGCTGGACGCGCGTGCGCATGCCCGAGCGCCCTGGCGGCGCCAAGCTGCCGAGCGTCCGCATCGTGGACATGCGCTCAACGTTCAGCCCCAAGGGCGGCTCGGTCTTCTCGTCTCCTCTGCGCGATGCCCTGCTCGACCGGGCCGAGAATCGAGAGAAGTCGGTGCTTCTGCTCAATCGCCGCGGCTTTGCGAGCTTCCTCATGTGTCGCGAGTGCGGCTGCGTCCCCACGTGCCCGCACTGCTCCACGGCGCTCACGTATCACGAGCGCACGCACAGCCTGGCGTGCCACACCTGTGGTAGCGTCTGGCCCGTGCGCGCCTACCCGGACCCGTCCACGAAGTGCCCCAACTGCGGCAGCCGCTACCTGGCCCAATACGGCGTGGGCACCCAGCGCGTCGAGGACGAGCTGAGGATGCTTCTGCCCGAGGACGTGGACGTCATCCGCATGGACGCGGACACCACGGCCACGAAGGGCGCCCACACGCGCCTGCTCGAGCAGTTCGACGCGAGCGAGTGCGCCGTGCTCGTGGGCACGCAGATGATCGCGAAAGGCCTCGACTTTCCCGAGGTGACGCTCGTGGGCGTCGTGAACGCTGACACCACGCTCAAGCTGCCCGACTTCCGCGCCGCCGAGCGCACGTACAACCTGCTCGAGCAGGTGGCCGGACGCGCCGGCAGGGGAGGGCGCCCCGGCGAGGTCATCATCCAGACGTACTGGGCCACGCACCCCGCCATCTCTGCCGTGGCAACGCATGACCGCTCGTCCTACCTGGGCTATGAGCTCGAGCAACGTGACGAGGCGTACTACCCGCCCTACTCGCGTCTCGCCAACCTCACGCTCGCAAGCCTCTCCGAACGCGCCGTCCGAGAGCGGGCGAGCGCCCTTGCGGCCGAGATTCGCACGCGCGTGGCGGATTTAGACGGCGAGTGGGAGGTCCTGGGTCCCGCCGAGTGCGTGCGCGCCAAGGTCAAGGACCGCTACCGTCGCCACATTGTGGTCAAGGCCCCCGCGGAGGCAGAGCTTGGGCCTCTCCTGGACGCCTGCGCCCGCGCGCTGCCCGTCCGTCGCGACGTCACGCTCGCCATCGACGTCGACGCCTGCGACATGCTGTGAGCCCCCGAGGTGACTACTTCGGGGTGCCAAAGATCCCTGGACGCTCCCAGCTGTGCGGATTCTCTCGGCTTTGCCCTCTGGTCGGTGCTGCGCAGGTATGATGAGAGGTTGTGAACCCAATGCCGCGCCCGTGCGCGGTCTCCCTGCGTGTGAGGAGCAACATGAGCGCCAACAAGGACATCCTGCTCACCCCCGACCCGCGTCTTTCGCAGGCGTGCGAGCCGGTGACGGAAATCAACGCGAGCATCCGCAAGCTTGCCAAACGCATGCTCAAGGACATGTACGAGTCCGACGGCTGCGGCCTCGCGGCGCCCCAGATCGGCGAGATGATCCGCATGGTCGTCGTGGACTGCGACTACACCGATGAGCGCGGCAGTGAGAACCCCTACGTGCTCATCAACCCCAAGATCGTGAAGGCGGACGGCCCCCTGCGCTCGTTCTCCGAGGGGTGCCTGTCGTTCCCGGGCATCTCCGTGGACATCGAGCGCCCGAGCCACGTCATCGTCCACGCCACGAACCTCGACGGCGACCTCATGCAATACGAGGCCGATGGCAACCTGCTCGCCGTGTGCCTCCAGCATGAGATCGACCACCTCGACGGCGTGACCATGGTCGATCACCTGCCCCCGCTCAAGCGTGCTCAGAAGCTGCAGGAGTGCGAGCAGGCCATCGCCGCGGGCGCTCGTCCCGGCGAGACCACGACCGACTAGGAGCCACGCATGCGCATCGTCTTCATGGGAACGCCCGAGTTTGCCTGCCCCTCGCTTCGCGCCGTGAGCGAGGCGTTTGACGTCGCCCGCGTGGTGACTCGTCCCGATGCCGTCCGCGGCCGAGGCAAGCGCCTCGAGCCGAGCCCCGTGAAGGCGCTCGCCTTTGAGCTTGGGCTGCCGGTCATCGAGACGAGCCGCATTACTCCCGAGATCATGGATGAGCTGCGTTCGTGCGAGGCGGACCTGTGCGTCGTGGCCGCCTACGGCTGCATCCTGCCCGACGAGCTGCTCGAGATGTTCCCGCTTGGCTGTGTCAACGTGCACGCCTCGCTGCTTCCCAGATGGCGTGGTGCCGCGCCCATCCAGCGTGCGGTGCTCGAGGGAGACGAGCTCGCGGGCGCGTCCATCATGCGCGTGGTCCACGAGCTCGATGCCGGCGCCTATTGCGCGCAGGTCTCGACCACGGTTGCGGACAAGACCTCCTCGGAGTTGCTCGACGAGCTTGGCCACCTTGGCGCCGAGGCCCTCATCGGAGCCATCGGTCGCATCGCGGACGGTACGGTGGAGTGGACCGAGCAGGACGAGGCGCTCGTGACCTATGCCCATAAGATCGGCAAGGCCGAGATGCGCCTTGACCCGGCGGCCGCTGCCCTCGCAAACGTCCGCCGCGTGCTCGCGAGCACCGACGCCGCCCCCGCCCGCTGTGAGGTCGTCGGCAAGGGCGTGCGCGTGACGCGCGCCAAGACCTGCGCTGATGCGGTGGCTCCCGGTGACGTGCTCGTGTCCCATGGCCGCGTGCGTCTCGGCTGTTCGGACGGCTCGCTTGAGGTCCTCTCCGTCAAACCCGACGGCAAGCGCGAGATGGAGGCGGCCGCCTGGGCTGCCGGCCTGCGTGGCGAGCGCCTGACCTGGGGGCGAGTGTAGATGGCCGTCGCGAGCCCTGCGCGCACGACCGCGCTTCGCATCCTGAGCGCTCAGCGTCGCCGGGGCGCCCGTGCGCGCGACCTCATGCGTGGCGCGCGCGAGATGGACATGCTCGGCCACAAGGCGCGCTCGCTGGCCACGAGGCTCGTTCTGGGCGTCAACGTGGCCTCAGGCGAGCTCGACCGTCGCATTGACGCCTACGTGACGCATGCCTCGTCGCTGCAGCCGCGCGTCCGCGATGCGCTCAGGCTTGCCTCGTTCGAGGTCCTGTATCTCGAGACGCCGCGCCAGGTGGCCGTGAGCCAGGGCGTGGAGCTCGTGAGGGGCGTGCAGCCCCGTGCCGCGCGCATGGCAAACGCCGTGCTCAGACGTATCGCGGACTGTCGTGGCGAGGTGGACGAGGCTCGCGCGGCCATGGCGGCCGCCGCCAGCGGGGATGCGCTGAACATATCGGCCGCTCAGCTGTCGATGGCGTCGGGCTATCCCGCCTGGCTCGTCTCGCGCCTGCTGGACGAGCTCGGGCCCCGACTCGCCGCCGCAATGTGCGCGTGTGCGCTCGACCCCGCGCCCGTCTACGTGACGAGGGGTCGCAGCGACGTCTCCGCAGAGTCCGTTCTCGAGCGTCTCGAGCAGCTCGAGGCAGAGCCTCTGCCCACGCAGCTATCGGAGGGCTGGTACCTCTCCTCTGGCGCACGCCTTGCCGCGAGCGGGCTTGTGAGCTCGTGCGACGTTGCCGTGGCAGACCTCTCCGCCCAGGTCGTGTGCCGCGTTGCGGCGCCCGCTGCCGGAAGGGTGCTCGAGGTGGGCCAGGGCCGCGGCACAAAGTCCCTGCTGCTGTGCCGCGCCATGGGCGAGCTGGGGCGCGAGCCATGCGTCGTGGGCTGTGAGCTCGTGGCGTCCAAGGTTCGCCAGTCTCGCGACCGCATGAAGCGTGCCGGGCTCGCTGGCCGCGTGAGCTGCGTTGAGTTTGACGGAACGCGGCTTGCGGACGAGGGATCGCTGCCCGATGAGCTGGCGGGTACGTTCGAGTCCGTGCTCGTTGACGCGCCCTGCTCGGGCGTGGGCACGATGCGACGTCACCCCGAGATTGCCTGGGCGCTCGACGAGGGCTCGCTCGCCGCCGGCCCTGGCTCCCTCGCTGTTCTCCAGGCCTCGCTGCTGAGGGCCGCAAGCTCGCGTGTGGCTTCCGGCGGCTCGCTCGTCTATGCCACCTGCTCCGTTCTCGCGTGCGAGAACTCCGAGGTGGTCGAGGCGTTTCTCGCAAGCGAGGAGGGCGCGCGCTTCTCGCTCGCAAGCGTCATGGACGCCCCGGGCGTCGCCTCGCTTCCCGAGGAGGCGCAAGCCTTTGTCGCGGGCTGGGTCGACGACCGCGGCATGTTCCAGTCCGTGCCCACGTCCGGCGGCCCGGACGGTCACTTCTGCGCCCGCCTCGTCCGCACCCGGTGACACTTGGGGACGGGGTCAAACTGTCACCGTCCACAAAGGGCGGGGCGAGACGCCCGTGAACGTCTCGCCCCGCCTTTGCTCTCGCGTCTGAGTCCTTGCCGCTAGTGGCCGCAGCTCGCACAGTCATGGCCGCTGCAGCCCGAGCACCCGCTCGTGCCCTCGGTGGAGGAGCCACCGCCGCGCTGGTCGGTGTTGTAGAAGCCCGAGCCCTTGAACGAGATGCCAGAGGCCGAGAACACGCGCTCGGCGGGCTTGCCGCACGCGGGGCACGTGATGCTCGGATGCTCGGACATGGGGTGCTCGACCTCGAACACGTTGCCGCAGTCGGTGCATCGGTAGTCATAACGTGCCATGTGGAACAACCTCCGTGGTGCCTGCCCTCTCGGGCGAATCTGTGTGCATAGAAATGCGGCCCGTGGCCGCCTGGGTTACTTTACCCAATCTCGCGAGCGAATGTGCCGGCGATGCAGCGCGCCGGCCCCATCACCAAGAACGTATACTTGACGTTGCTGTTGAGACGACCAATCCGCACACTCATGCACTGCGAGGCTGGGAGGCCCCATGTCAAAGATCTCCGGCGCCATCTTCGACTGCGATGGCACGCTGCTCGACTCCATGTCCATGTGGTTCGACATGTTCAGCGAGTTGTTCCGCTCGTACGGCCAGCAGCCCACGAGCGAGGTCATCGCCAAGGTCGAGGCCATGACGATCCCGGCCACGTGCGAGTACCTCCACTCCGAGCTCGGCATGGGCGGCAGTGCCGATGAGATCTACCGCCACGTCGAGCGCATTGTGACCTACAGCTACGAGCACAAGGTCGCGGAGATGCCCGGAGCGCGCGAGATGCTCGAGAGCCTGCGGGCGGCTGGCGTTCCCATGGTGGTCGCGAGCTCGAGTCCGTCTCCGTTCGTGCGCAAGGCGCTTGCCTGCCATGGCATGCTCGACTTCTTCTCCGACGTCCTGTGCACAGCCGACGTGCGAGACGGGCGCGACAAGGACTTTCCGGACGTCTACCTCGAGGCGCTTGACCGCCTTGGCACGCCGCTTCCCGAGACGTGGGTGTTCGAGGACGCGCCGTTCGCCGTGCGCTCAGCGCGCCGCGTGGGCCTGCACGTCGTGGGCATCTTCAACGACCACGACGGCCGCAACGAGGAATTCATCCGCTCCTGGGCTGACATCTTCACGAACAACTACGATGACGTCTCGCTCGACGCCATCCTTGCGTTCGACGACGCCTCTCGCAGACAGAGCCCAGAGGAGGCGTAGGCACTATGAGGCTGCTTCTCGTTGCCGGCTCACCCGAGCCCAGCTCCACGCCGCTCGTCTCGCGCCTCGCCGCGAGAGCAGACCAGGTCCTTGCCATCGACCGAGGTGCCGAGGCGTGCCGTGCCGCCGGCGTCGTCCCGGATGCCTTCTGCGGAGATGCCGACACCGTGAGCGCGGATACCCTTGCGTGGGTCCGCGAGAAGGCCCGCGACGTTCCGGTGAGCGAGGGCACGCTTGCCGTGACCCCGGCAGACGACGTGCGCGAGCGTCCGCAGATCCATGGCCTGCACGGGGGTCTCGGCATCCGCATCTTTACGCCGGCAAAGTACGACACGGACCTGTCCCTGGGCTTTGCGTGTGCCCGTCAGATCGCGGCCGAGAGAGGAGAGCGTCTCGACGTCACGGTGACGTGCGCGAGCGCGGGCAGGATGGATCACGCGCTCGCGGTGTTTGGCGTGCTCGCCTCCAACGCCGACGTTGCGCCCGTGCTCGTCGAGGACGCCTTCGAGTGCCGAATTCTCGCGCCGAACGGGACGGCCTGCTGGGAGTTTGGCGAGCAGGACGTGGACAGTCACTTCTCGTTCGTGGCCCTTGCTGATGCCACCGTCGTGAGCGAGCATGGCATGCGCTGGGAGCTCGACCACTTCCGCGTGGACGCCCTGCGCGACCGCGGCATCTCCAACGTCATCGACCGCCCGGGCGCCTCCATCGCCTGCCACGCCGGCATCGTGGCCGCCTTCCGCATCCACTAACCTTCCCCGCGCCTTCGCGTCGTCGCGAGCGTAGGTTTTGAGACAGATCGAGCCTCTTTTGGCTCCCAATATGTCTCATTCCCTGCACTCACGAATTCATCTTCAAATTCCGTGGACAGCTTGCGGCTGGTGCCTTAGTCTACGGGCATCTAGAGGGAGGGGGCATCATGGGTGGCCGTCAAAGAGAGGGGCTTGAGCTCGCGTCGCGGTTGGACGAAGCCGAGGAGCGCGAGGCGTGCCTAGTCGCAGGCGACCGCTCCGATGCCCGTCGTCTTGCTCGTCTGTGCGAGAAGGGACTTCTCGTGCGGCCCGTTGACGGCATATATGCCCGTAGCTCTACCTGGTCGGTACTTGATGCTCCGAAGCGAGTCGCCTTCATTGCTCGTGCCCTCGCCGAGCGACGACACGGCTGGGTATTCTCCCACACTTCGGCAGCCGTGCTCTATGGCCTCAGTGTGAGCTACGCCTACCTGGGCAACGTGCACGTCGTGGCCCCCTCGGGGTCCGACCGCGGAAGTATCGTCAAGAAGCACAGAATGGCGCGGGGCTCTCGAGAAGTAAACGGCGTTAAGCTCACGACTCCCGAGGACACCGTGCTAGATTGTGCGACGATGATGCCGTTTCCTGACGCTCTTGCTGTGGCTGACTCCGCCATCTCTTCTCGCCTCACGTGTGAGAGGAATCTGAGAAACGCCGCGACGCATCGGTTTGGCTATCGAGGCATAAGAGCGGGGCGTAGGGTGGTCGCAAACATTGACGGCAGGGCCGAGAGCGGTGGCGAGTCAATCGTTCGCGGCATCCTCATCGAGCTCGGCTATCTCGTCAAAGGCATCCAGACGCCGGTGCCGAGCATCGAGGCTTCAAGGGGCCCGGTTCGCCTCGACATCCTGCTCCAGGCAGATGACGGCTCCCTTGTCGACCTCGAGGTCGATGGAGGAGAGAAGTACGAGAACCCCGAGATGAGCGGCGGCTCTCCGCTGCATGCGCTGATGCGGGAGCGCCAGCGCGAGGCGGGCATCACCGCGCGTGGCTTCAAGGTCATGCGAGTGACCGTCGCTCAGGCCAGGGATCGAGAGTGGTTCGTGTCTCGTCTCGCCACTTATGGCGTCCATCCCGCTGGTGCCTAGCCTTTGCGCGAGTGTAGGCATTGAGACGGATTCGAGCTCTGAGGGCTTCCAATGTGTCTCATTTCCTACACTCGCGATTTATCAGTAAAAAAAGAGCCGCCCGAGGGCGACTCAGAAGATAGCGCTATGAGAAGTGCCTGCTACTAGGAGCGTGCAACCTTGCCAGACTTCAGGCAGGTGGAGCAGACGTTGAGCTTCTTCTTGTGGCCGTCGACGACGCACGTCACGTGCTGGATGTTCGGACGGAACTTGCGGTTGGTGACGCGGTGCGAGTGGCTGATCGAACGACCGGCGACGGCGTGCTTGCCGCAGATGGCGCAAACCTTAGACATTGTGTACCTCCATGTAAGCGGCGCATCTTGCGGCCGCCTTCGACGCATAGCTGGATAAGAATAGCACAGCTCTCGGGCCCTGCAAGCAGTATTCGCCGAGATGTTGTGTCCGTGGTGTGAAGTCTAGCCCAATGTGGGGCCGCGAGCGACTCGTCCATGCAAATGGGATATAAAACCTAACGATGAAAACTAACAATAGAAAGTAAATCCTAAGCGAGGTGAACAGATGGACGAGAACAGCGACGAGCGCATCGGGGCGTCCCCGGGCACCGCTCGCCCCGCCGACGAGTACATCGAGTGGAGCCAAGAGGTCGCACACATCGGCACCGACATCGCGCGCATGAAGCCGGCGCCCGAGCTCTCCTCGTCGGCAAAGGGCATGCCGAAAGTCATGCGGGTGCTGCTTGAGGCGGACGGCCCAATGTCTCCCAGCGAGATCGCGCGAGCTTCGGGCGTTACGGATGCGCGCATCGCCAACACGCTGCGCGTCCTCGAGCAGAAGGGCTTCATCACGCGTGAGACCGCCGAGCACGATCGGAGGCGCGTCGAGGTCCGCGTGACCGAGAAGGGCCGCGAGGTGTCGCGTCGCCACATCGAGAAGGCCCAGGAGATGCTCGCGTCATTCCTGTGCGAGATGGGCGAGCAGGACGCTCGCGACCTCGTTCGCGTGCTCCGCCGCGCCCGTGACGTCATGGCGAAGCGCCGGGCCGAGGGTCGCGCGATCGAGCCTCCCAAGAGATTCTAGGCAATTCGTACCGCCACATTCGATTTTGAGAAGAGGGGAAAGCCGTTGAGGATAATCAAGCTCTTCAAGAACCACGTGCTCGCGCTCATCGTGGCCGTGGCTCTCATCGTCATCAGCTGCAACGCCGATCTCACGCTGCCTACCTACATGAGCGAGATCGTTGACGTCGGCATCCAGCAGGGCGGCATCGAGTCGCCCGTGCCGGACACGATTCGTTCCGAGTCTCTCGCGGACCTCGAGCTGTTCATGGGCGAGCAGGACGAGCAGGCCGTTGAGGCCGCCTACGCCCCTGCGGACGCGGACGGCATCCGCGCCTACCAGGGCAGTGCCGATGACCGCGCGGAAGACGGTGCCGTTTCCAATGCCATGAGCCTGCCCGAGACCGTCGCGCTCTCCCTCGAGCAGGGCGTCGACGCCTCGACGCTCAACGAGGCCATGTCCGGCACGCTTGACATGGACACCGTGCGTGCCGCCGTCTCCGCGGGCATGGTGAGCCGAGACCAGCTCGTCTCGGCAGCAAGCGCCATGAGCGAGCAGATGGGTGCCATGGGCGGCTCTATCGTGAAGCAGCGCGCCATCAGCTACGTGAGCCAGGAGTACGAGGCACAGGGCATCAGCCTCACCGATGTCCAGAACTCCTACTTGGCAGGCATGTCTTTCAAGATGTTCGGCCTGTGCGCCGTGTCGCTCGTCGCCACGATCCTCACGGGCGCCGTGGCCTCGCACACCGCCTGCACCATCGCCCGAGACCTGCGCCGCAAGACGTTCGACCGCGTCATGCACTTCTCGCCGGCCGAGGTGGGCAAGTTCAGCCAAGCGTCGCTCATCACGCGCTGCACGAACGACATCCAGCAGATCCAGATGGCCACCACGCTGTTCATCCGCATGGTGCTTATGGCCCCGATCATGGGCGTCGTCGCCATCATGCGCGTGCTTGCCACGCACACGGGCCTGGAGTGGACCATCGGCGTCGCCGTCATCGCGGTCTGCGCGGTCGTTGGCGTGCTCATGGGCCTCACGATGCCCAAGTTTAAGAGGATGCAGAAGTTCGTTGACCGCGTGAACCTCGTGGCGCGCGAGATGCTCGACGGCGTCATGCCCATCCGCGCCTTTGGCCGCCAGGAGCACGAGCTCGAGCGCTTCGATGGCGCGAGCCGCGACCTCATGGACACCCAGCTGTTCACGAACCGCGCCATGAGCTTCATGATGCCGCTCATGATGTTCGTCATGAACTGCGTCACCGTGCTCATCGTGTGGGCCGGCTCCCACGGCGTCTCCGACGGCGTCATGCAGGTGGGCAACATGATGGCGTTCATCTCCTACACCATGCAGATCGTCATGGCGTTCATGATCCTCACCATGGTGTCGGTCATCCTGCCGCGCGCCGAGGTCGCCGCCGAGCGCGTGGAGGACGTCCTCACCTGCCCCACCACCATCAACGACCCCGAGCACCCCAAGACGCCGGCCAAGCTGGCACCGCGCGGCGAGCTCACCTTCGACAACGTGAGCTTCCAGTACCCCGATGCCCGCGCCGACGTGATCAGCGGCGTGTCCTTCACCACCCATGCGGGCGAGATGCTCGGCATCATCGGCTCCACGGGATCCGGTAAGTCCACGCTCGTGCAGCTCATCCCGCGCCTATACGACGTCACCGGCGGCGCGATCCGCCTCGACGGCATCGATGTGCGCGACATGACGCTCTCCGACCTTCGCGGTCGCATCGGCTACATCCCGCAGCAGGGTCGCCTGTTCTCGGGCACCGTCGAGAGCAACCTCAAGTTCGCCGGCGACTCCGTGAGCGATGACGACATGCACGAGGCCGCGCGCATCGCCCAGGCGACGGACTTCATCGAGGAGCGCGAGGGCGGCTTCGACTCCGAGATCTCGCAGGGCGGCACCAACGTCTCGGGCGGCCAGCGCCAGCGCCTCGCCATCGCGCGCGCCCTCGCCAAGAAGCCCGAGGTCGTCGTGTTTGACGACTCGTTCTCCGCGCTCGACTACAAGACCGACGCCAAGCTCCGCGAGGAACTCGCCGCGAGCGTCACCGATGCGGCGCTCGTCGTCGTGGCTCAGCGCATCGCGACCATCATGCACGCGCACCAGATCATCGTGCTCGACGACGGCCGCGTGGTGGGCATGGGCACGCATGAGGAGCTGCTCCACAGCTGCCCCGCGTACCTCGAGATCGCGCAGAGCCAGCTCTCGGCCGAGGAACTCGGCCTCACGCAAGATGAAATCGACGCCGTATACAACAAAGGAGGCGAGCGTTAATGGCAGACGAGATTGAGAACAACGGCAAGACCGCCATCCCCAAACCCAAGCGCCAGCGCGGACCGATGGGCCGCATGGGCGGCGGACGCGTCGTCGAGAAGCCCAAGGATTTCAAGGGCACCATCAAAAAGCTGCTCGGCTATATCGGACAGCACAAGATCGCCGTGTTCGCGGCTATCTTCTTCGCCATCTGCTCGGTGATCTTCAACATCGTGGGCCCCAAGGTGCTCGGCCAGGTCACGACCAAGCTCTACGAGGGCCTCGTCGCCAAAGTCAACGGCACGGGCTCGGTCGACTTCGACTGGATCGGCAAGACGCTCCTGTTCCTGCTGGGCCTCTATGCCGCGAGCTCCGCATGCAACCTCATCCAGGGCTGGCTCATGACGGGCGTCACGCAGAAGATCTGCTACCGCATGCGCAAGGAGATCGCC
>ERZ808240.2228-NODE-2228-length-21893-cov-5.920414_pt1 | contig 21893 bp, 15 predicted proteins | sample MGYA00521084_ERZ808240 | MGnify/ENA primary metagenome ERZ808240 (study PRJEB31516, sample SAMN03275571) | gut metagenome | biome: mammalia-associated habitat; material: feces | host: Papio cynocephalus | place: Kenya | collected 2012-08-06 ...
ACTGACAAACATCCGGTGCTGTGTGAACATGCATATCAATGATGCCATTCAGTGAAATAATTTGTTTCATTTTTTGCCTCACAAAAAAGCCTGTCGTCTGCACAGTGCAGGCGGCAGGTTTTAATCAAAACACGTTATTCAATCGTAATAGCGGTGCTGACAGGAGACTTTTTAATATCCTCTTTCGGAACAATTACAGTCAGTACGCCGAATTCATACTTTGCCTTGACATCTTCGGGCTTAATATTGCCGACAAAGAAGCTGCGAGAGCAAGAACCTGCATAACGCTCCTGACGAAGGACACGACCCTTCTTGTCCTCTTCATCCTTGTCAAGACCCTTCTCGGCACTGATTGTCAGATAACCGTCCTTGAGGTCAAGACTAATCTCATCTTTCTTGAAGCCGGGCAAATCAACTGCAAGACGATAAGCCTTTGCGTCGTCTGTCTCACGGATATCGGTCTTCATAAGGTTTCTGGCGTTCTTGCCGAACAGCGGGTTGTGAGCACCGAAGAGACCGGTGTCAAAGAAATCATCAAACATGTTTTCACCATAAATTGCGGGTAACATAATTCATTCCTCCATTTTGTTTTGATTTTGATATGTTTTTATCTATATAAAGCTTTGCTTTGCAGCTGATGCCGCAATCAAGCATTGCTTACTTGTTTCGCGGTATACAGGCATAAACGATGGAACTGACACCTTCCAGCAGAAACACCAGTCCGACTGTCAAACCAATCGCCGCAACACTGACCCACGGATCCATCATACAAATTAATCCGGCAATCATCAGAACAATACCAACGGCTAAAACACAGCCCCATCTGCGAACACCAAACGCTTTTAAATCGAATGCACTGACAAACCTCGAAATGCCGGAGAACAAAAGCCAAAGAGTGAACAGGAACGGAAGCGACATCATTGTAAACCACTGATTAAACAGCAGGAACAGCGATAAAATCACAGTCAGCACACCGTCAAGCAAAAGCCAGCCGGAGCCGAACATCACACCGCTTGTTGCGGCAAAAACGATAATCTCAATTATACCGGAGATTAACATAAAAATGCCGACCATCAGCCCTGCGGTCATTGCCGCAATGTCTTGATTGCACAAACAATAAATTCCGGTTGCAATCAAAAGCACACCTGATATGATGTTAAGAACTTTCATCGTTTTTGATGACATCATTATTTACACCATCCTTTCAATGTTTTTTTCAATTTCTGACTGTATTATAGCGTTCCCTACTTGAAATAACAATGGACCTACGGTATAATAAATTAAAAAACACTTGTGCTTTTTGCACAAACTGAAGGAATAAAACTATGGAAGATGAGAAACAGAAAAGATACAATACCGATGTGCTTTTAACCGAGTTTTTTTCACAGGACGATTTAAGGGCTTTGGCTGCCGACACCGGCGCACTGCTGGAATGTCCGGTTCTGGTACTGGATGATACTTTTCATGTCACAGCGCATTACAGACCGCTTGGGTTTTCCGATCCGCTTTTTCAAGAGGCGGTTCGGCAGGGACAGATCACCTATGAATCCGGTGCGATTATCAGTCAAAGCAGCACGCTGTCTGCCGGAAACGCAGACTATGTGAAACTGGAAGGCAGTGAATACCGCCGCCGTTTTGCACCTCTCATCAGTTCAGGCGTGCGGCTGGGATATCTTATATGTGTGGATACGGATGGACATCTGCAAAACATTCCGCCCCAAACCTGGAATACGGTCGAGCAGGTTTTGGCAAAGCAGGTATTTTTCGAAGCCAGCAGACACGATAAGCCGTTTGAAACGGCAGAAGATATTTTAATGCATCTTTTAGACGGAGGTTTTTCCTCGGCACCTTATTTTTACTTGCAGGTGTCGGGCACTTACCTTGCGGATTTTCATCCATCCGGATTTGCACTGATTAATCTGACTGCCTATCGCAATGAATACCTCGGTAAACGACATTTGAAGGATGAACTTGGTGCAAGATTTCCACAGTCTCATTCTTTTCCTTACCGCGGAGATGTGTTTTTGTTCTTACATGGGATGAAAGATTTTAATGAGTTTTCTGCGTTGGCAGAGGAATTCCGGTTAAAAGTTGTGATGTCTGACGGACTTTGTGACCTGTTTGAACTGCCGGCCCTCTACCGCACAGCGCATGAAGCGCTGGAGCTGATGACGGATCATCGTTTTCACAGCGCAAATGTCTGCACGGTGGCGCAGCTTCGCACGCCGCTGTTGCTGAAAAATCTTGAGGGCAGAAGCGACCTGATTGCAAAAGAGATCCGGACACTTGCCGCATACGATAAGGAAAAGGATACGCAGTACTGCGAAACGCTCTATCACTATCTGACCTGCTGTCGTTCGCTGAAAAAGACCTGCGACGCTATTTTCACTCACCGCAATACGGTGCTTTACCGTATCCGCAGAATAGAGGACGATTTTGCTTTTCTTTTGGATGAGCCTGCCATACATGCCGATCTGCTGCTCGGCGTGTCACTGCTGCTCTTTAAGGAAAAAGGCCCGGATTTCTTTTTGCATGATATAAATAAAACCAAGAGAGAGGAACAATGATTATGAAAGAAAACGGAAAGGTGTAGAAGTCTACTTTAAAAAAGAGAACATCTATACCTTTGAAGGCAATGGCGAACTGCTGCTGACCATAATGTCGAGCTTGGCACAGGAAGAAAGCCGCTCCATTTCGGAGAACGTGACCTGGGGACAGCGGAAGCGGTTTGCCTATGGAAAGGTCAACCTCCCATACAGGCAATTCCTTGGTTACCGCAAAGGCACAGACGGTTTCCCCGAAGTCGTGCCGGAAGAGGCAGTCATTGTCCGCCGAATCTATACTCGATTCATGGAGGGGCTGACGCCGGGAGCCATTGCAAAGAAACTGACAGCGGATGAAATTCAGACCCCATCGGGAAAACAACGCTGGCAGAACAGTACAGCGGAGAGCATTCTCCAAAATGAGAAGTACAAGGGGGCAGCACTCCTTCAAAAATACTTCACGGTCGATTTTCTCACAAAAAAGAAAAAGGTCTTTCGCAAGAGGTCTTGAGCGGTCTTGCAGACATCGGCAGAAGCCACCTGAGTGCAATCGAAAGAGGCGAGCGAAAACCTACGCTTGAGACGCTTTATAAGATTTGTACTGCAATGAACATAAAAATGAGCACGGTAATTATGAAACTTGAAGAAAATTTATAAAAATGACAAAGTGCAGTAATATACACAAAATAAAAACAAAAAAAATATTATGATAAAATATTTTATTTTTTATTTTAAGTTAAAACCCTCTGTAATTCATATTCTCAGTTGCAACATGCGCGATGTTGTGCTATATTAAACTAAACATAACATTATTCGGAGGTTTCTTATGGCTTCGGGACTGCCGACTGCATTAAGGCACATAAAAGACAATCAAAAACCGCTTCGTTTCAATTCCGACGGAAAGTTTAGGATTCTTCATCTTACGGATATTCACGAAGTTCCGCTTCCGCCCGAAAACGAGGATAAAATCGATCACGGTGTCGAACGCGGAAAAAGCCGTCAGTCGATGAACGTAATAAATAAATGCATAGAGCTTGCAAAGCCCGACCTTGTCGTTTTCGGCGGGGACAACATAAGCGGATTCCCCGACGGGTGTAAATATGAACACATGAGAAATACGATACATCGTATTGTCGAACCGGTTAGTGAGAAAAACATCCCGCTCGCCGTAATATTCGGCAATCACGACTCCGAAATGCTCGGCAGATTTCCGTTCACGCACCGCGAAATGCAGTTGATGATTTTTGCAGAATACGACAATTTGAGAACATCAATGAACGACGAGGACGTTTTCGGCTGCGCGAGCTGTTCGATTCCGATTCTTCACTCCGATTCGGATAAAATCGCGTGGAATATATGGTGTATAGATTCAAACGACTACATAAGACAGCCCGATTATTCCCGTCCCGTCGATCTCGGTTACGACTATGTTCACGAGGATCAGATTGCATGGAGAGAGCGCGTATATAATAAATTAAAAGAACAAAACGGCGGAAAAACCGTCCCTTCGCTCTTATTCCAGCACATCCCGCTTTTACAGCTTTACGACCTGTTTGAGGAAATTGAATCCGACGAGCCGGGCGCGATAAAACAGTTCGGAAAATATTACAGAGTTCCCTCCTCTGCTTTTGTTTCGGGAGCATTGAGAGAAGCCCCATGTCCTACGCCCGAACGCAGAGACGAATTTGAAAGCTGGGTTAAAACGGGCGATATCGCCGCCGCGTTTTTCGGTCACGACCACCCCAACGACTTCACCGCGAGAATAAACGGAATCGACCTCGTTCAGACCATGGGCGTAAGATACTACGCCGACGCGAAAACCCAGGGAGGCAGACTCATAGTCATAGACGAAAACGAACCCGGCGAATACGAGACAACATCGTATCAGATTGATAGACTGCCGGAATAATATAACGGAGGACATTAAAATGTCAACAGGATTACCTACTGCTCACAGACATATAAAAGACAACCAAAAACCGCTCCGTTTCAATTCGGACGGAAAATTCAGGATTCTTCACCTTACCGATATTCACGAGGTAGACCCTGCAATGGACGACGACGAAGATCCGGAAATTCCTAAAAGAAGAAGCGAAGAAACCGTAAACGTCATAAAAAGATGCGTCGAGCTGGCAAAGCCCGATCTCGTCGTTTTCGGCGGTGATAACATAAGCGGTTACTGGGAAGAATTTACGTACGAATACATGCGCGCGACGATAAAAAAAATCATAGCCCCCATTGCGGAGAAGAATATTCCCCTTGCGATAGTTTTCGGAAATCACGACGCGGAGAGCGCGTACATGAACCCGTTTATGCAAAGGGAAAATCAAATCTGTGTTTACAGCGAGTACGATAATTTCAGAAGTTCAATGAACGACGAAGACGTTTTCGGCTGCGCGAACTGCTCACTGACTGTTCTTCATTCGGATTCGGATAAAATCGCGTGGAACATATGGTGCGTCGATTCAAACGACTATATAAGACAGCCCGATTACTCCCGCCCCGCCGACCTCGGCTACGACTACGTTCACGAAGATCAGATTGCATGGCGCGAGCGAACGGCACTTAAATTAAGAGAGCAAAACGGCGGAAAGAACGTTCCGTCGATACTGTTTCAGCACATCCCCGTTTTACAGGAATACGACCGTTTTGAAGAGGTTTCAAAAGGAACCGACGGCGCGTTTGAAAAGAACGGAAAGTATTTTAAAATACCCGACGGCGTTTTTTCGTCCGGAAGTCTCAATGAAGCTCCCTGTCCGACAAACGAACGCAGGGACGAATTCGAAAGCTGGGTCAGAACAGGTGATATCGTTGCTGCATTTTTCGGTCACGACCACGTAAACGATTTTACCGAAAATGTCGAGGGCATCGACCTTGTTCAGACGATAGGCGCGGGCTACCATACGTACGGAGACGCGCGCGGCGGCAGACTTATAATTCTTGACGAAAACATACCGGACAGCTACGAAACCGAAATTTACCGCATAGACAGAATCACCGACGGAGAAATATAAATTTAAACACATACAAAAACGTATAACATTTATCGTTTTTAATATATCAAAAGGAGCGAATTAAATTGAAAGATAAAATCAAAGTTGCAATTATAGGCTGCGGAAATATCGCAAATTCCGCGCACATTCCCGCATACATGGCTTCGGACAACGCTGAAATCAAGTATTTCTGCGATATTCTCCATGACCGCGCGGATAAGGCAGTAGAAAAATACGGATGCGGTAAAGCGGTTTACGACTATCATGAAATTCTCGACGACCCCGAGCTTGACGCTGTTTCCGTATGTACACACAACGATTTTCATTCGATTATTTCTATCGACTTTATGCGCCACGGAAAGGACGTTCTGTGCGAAAAACCCGCCGCGAGGATACTCTCCGAAGCTCTCGAAATGGAAAAGGTTTCGTACGAAACAGGCAAGTCGCTTTCAATCGGCGTATGCAACCGTTATGCAAATTCTGTAAACCGCATTAAGAAAATGATAGCAGACGGCATGCTCGGCGAAATTTATCACGTTTACGCTTCATTCAGAGCGTACCGTTCGATTCCCGGACTCGGCGGAGACTTTACGACTAAAGCCGTTTCGGGCGGAGGAACGCTTATAGACTGGGGCGTTCACTATCTCGACCTTATCATGTATTGCTTAAACGACCCCAAGGTTCTCTCCTGTGACGGCGAGGCGTTCTGCAAGCTCGGCAAAGACATGAAGAACTACGTAACGACCTCAATGTGGGCAAAAGATTCGTCGGACATTGAACACGGAACATACGACGTTGACGATTCTGTTGTCGGAATAGTAAGAACCGACGGCGCGGTAATCAGCTTTAACGGCGCGTGGGCGCAGAATATCGGAGTCGATGAGGAAAAATATATCGACTTCATGGGCACAAAGGGCGGAATCCGCCTCATGTACTGCGGTAACTTCACGTATTACACAAACAAGGACGGCGCACTTTACGAGGTTACGCCTACGTATGAGATGAACGATATGCACCGCGACGAGGTTCTCGACTTTATAGAAGCAGTACGCGATGGCAGAAGAACGAGAAACGACATCAAATACGCTGTAGGAACGTCGAAAATCATGCAGGCACTCTACGATTCTTCGGATAAACATTCGGAGTTTAAATTCTAAAATAAATATATAAAATCGGCTCCGCTCTCTCAATGAGGGCGGAGCATTTTCATACTATTCTTTACTTATTTCGTTTTTATTTCTACGAGAACCGCGTCTTTCACATCAAAATAATCGTCAGTATTATTTCCGAGACCCGCCGATTTCCACGCCTGACCGAACGAAATATTCTTTATATTGCTTAAATATACAAACGTCGAGTTAACATCGGAGTTCGGTATCTTACCCGAAATCTCCAGCTTATATTTATACGTATAACCGTCCGATGTATAAGTACCGTCGGCGTTTTTAATGTAACTTGTATAGGCGGTAGAATAAATTTCCGTCTCATTCGAACCGTCACCGCGGACGTTGCATCCGGCGAAACCGAATATACACACAACCGCCAATAACAAAAATACAAGTCTTTTCATATCAGTCAACCCTCCGCATAATTCTGTTATATAATGATAATAACATTTATCCGCACCGTTTTTAAGCAAACAAAAACCCCCGCGCTTCTTTATGAAACACGGGGATTATGTTTTACATATAATGTTATTTAACTATCTTGAACGAACGCTCAATAGGCATTGCCTGATAGTTACCGCCGACGGTTACAACCGTTACGGAGTAACGTCCGGGCTCGGTGGGAGGAGTGGTCGTGCTCGAATAGCGTTTCCACTTGCTCGTAAAGCCTGTGTAAAGGTACTTAACGTTGCTCTGCGAGATAGTTACGTCGCCGTCATAGGAAAGTGTAGCCTTGAAATCAAACGCCGCTGCTTCTTCAACGGTAAGTTTTTTATTCTCGGGCATCTCCTGGTTCCATGTAAGGTTAACGCCTTTAAGTCTCATTCTGATGAGAAGTGCGCCTACACCTACGCCGGTCTCATAGTTCTTATTATCCGTAACTGCGATAACAGTGTAGAGACCTGCTCTCGTAGGAACATTAAACGTAACTCTTACATTGTCAGCAACATCGGGAAGCTTATTGATACCCTCAAGTATCTGACCAAGCGTACCTGTGTCTATACGGAGTTTTTCGAGAACTTCGAGAAGCTCGCTTGTGTTAAAGAACTCCTTAAGCTCGCCGACGGTCATGCCGTCCTTGGTCATCTGAGTGAACGATTTTCCGTAGAGTTTTTCAACGATGGGATCAAGTATTTTAAGAACTGCACTGTTCGTAAACTTTGCGGGAAGCAGAAGATTTACGGTAAGCTCCATATCGCTGTTAAGTCCGCCGAAAATAGTATAAATATCGAATTTATCGGCAGGATCGGTAGTAACGAAATTCTCGGGAAGAGAATCGTTTGCGAATATACTTGCCGACTTAACCTTAACCGTAACGGGAGCCTTTGCAACGGAGAGATTTCCCTCTGAGGCAGCCGACGGTCTGTAATCCTCATTACCCTTAAAGGAAATACGGATCTGCTGTTCGCCCGCGCCCATCTGAGGATAGGTAAGATAATTTACGGTACCGCCCTCAATGGGAGCCCACTGCATTACTCCGCCGTCGATTTCGTCATTTATAACGTTCGAAGCATAGTAAACCATTGTAAAGTCGTCAACAGTAAGAGTATCCTTTGAGGGAAGCTCACTGTTCTCCCAGTCTACGAGAGTATCTAGAATAGCCTGCTTCATAACCGACGCGTCCATATTATATACGAACGACGCACCTTCAAGGCATACTATATTACTCTGAATACGGTTATCAACTGTCGTAACCGTAACTTCAACGCTGAACGGCTTATAAAGCGTGTTACCGCCCCACGAAATCTGAACAGTCCATTCTCCGGGACCGAACTTTGTAAATGTACTCGTCCAGTCGGAGGTATCAAGAGGCTGCCAGTTCTTTAATATATCCGTACCGGCGTTATACTTAATAGTAACATCGTCAGCCGTAAGTCCCTCGGGATCTGTCGAAGCAACAACCGCGTCAAAAATTGCCTTTTTCGTTGCTTCATAATTATAAGACTGATCCTTATTGAACTTCATGCCGACTTCATACGGAGCCTCGTTAAGAGTTACAGATGATTGGATACGTCCCTCAACGTTTACGGTAACCTCAACGCTCACGCCGGCATTCTCTCTGTCGCCTGCATACGTAATACGAAGTTTCTGCTCGCCCTCGCCGATGCCGGGGTAAACGAGACCGTTTACCTTACCGCCTGAAAGAGATACCCAGTTTTTACCAAAATCCTTAACCGCACCGGTAGTGGGAGTCGCGTAGTATTCAACCGTAAGGTCATCCGCGGTAAGACCGGCCGGCTCGCTTGAAGCAAGATCGACTACCTTTTCAAATACAGATTTTTCAACAGCCGAATAATCTACCGAAAGATCGTCGTTATATATAAGTTTTAAAGACGGAGCGTCTTTTATTGCGATAACGGAAGTATTCTTGCCGATATCAATGTTGATTTCGGCCTCTGCGGACGAAGCGTAATACGTGTCATTGCCCGAATACTCAACCTTAATCTTCTGCGTGCCGACGCCGATAGCGGGATATTCGAGAAGATTAACCTTACCGCCCGCGATATCGACCCACTCCTTGCCGAGAGAACCGAGGTCGCCCGACTTTGCCGAAGCGTAGTAAGAAATCTTAACGTCGTTTAAAGTAAGAGCCGGAGTCGAATCAACAACGAGAGCGTCAAAAATATTCTGACGAACTGCGTCGTAATTTACGCTCGCGTCCTCATTATAAACAAGTTTTGCCGTTGCGCCGGAAGCGAGAGATATACCCGACGAAAGCTTTGCGGCTTTTGTAAGAGTAACCTCAGAAGACGAGCCTTTAAGACGAATTTTATAAGTTCCGTCCGAGCTGTCCGCAAGCGCGGGATGAGTGTATTTAGTCGTTAAAAGTCCGATCTTTTTTGAGCTTGTAAAACCGAAAATACTTCCCCATGCGTCGTTTTTAAGAAGTCCGTTTTTGCCCGTGCAGTAATACTCCCATTCAAGTCCCTGCAAATCGACGCCCGAAGCGTTCGAAACAAGAGCCTCGCCGAGAAGTCTTTTTACCGTTTCGGCATCCGCGCCCGACGGAATAACCGCCGTGCCGTCCTTAACCACAGCGTTTGACGTCGAATACGAAATAACCGCGGATGAAGACGCCGACGACTTTTTAAACGATAAAGCCGACGAACTTACAACCGCAGGCTGGGCAAGCAACGCGGCGACGAGCGTAACGCTCAGCGCCTTTTTAACAATTTTGCTTTCCATTTATTTCCCCTACCTTTTTTCAACGGATAATGAATTTATAAATAAAAACACTCCGTTTTTTTCTATTAAATATTACTACATTATGAACTCGCTGTCAATAAAAAAAAGCAAAATAAATATTATATTTTTTTATAAACTGTGAATGAAATATTACAAAATTCTTAAATGTAATTTTTTTGTATTACATTTATATATAAGGGACAGTATTTCGGTTTTTACGGCAAGCAAAACACAGATTTTTATTTTTAATATAAAAATTTTATAAAAGTCCTTGACATTTCAAAACCTTTGTGATATCATACTAAACGTTCCGAAGATAAGCGGGTGTAGTTCAATGGTAGAATCCCAGCCTTCCAAGCTGGTCGTGTGGGTTCGATTCCCATCACCCGCTCCATTTTTTTTGACCCAACATGCGTTTGTAGCTCAGGTGGATAGAGCAACTGCCTTCTAAGCAGTGGGTCAGGGGTTCGAGTCCCTTCAAGCGCGCCATTTGCGGTGGGTATAGCTCAGTTGGTTAGAGTGCCAGGTTGTGGCCCTGGAGGTCGTCGGTTCGACCCCGACTACCCACCCCAGTTTTTAAAATTTCGCAAATCGTTCCGATTTGCGTTTTTTGTTATAAAGATATAATGTTACGTATTGGGGAGTCGTCAAGCGGTAAGACACAGCACTTTGACTGCTGTATGCGTGGGTTCGAATCCCGCCTCCCCAGCCAGAAAAAAGCGTCCCGACGGACGCTTTTTTAATGATATAAATTCCTCGCAGGCTTTATGAAATATGCTAAAGCGTATGGATTTATTTTATTTCACTTTTTATCTACGATAAAATATTTCATAATCCTTAGGATTATTTCACATTCGGCTTCAGCCGAATATTTCATTAAAAATCAAATTCAAACTTAGCAGTAAACTGAAAGCGAATGTACTTTTCCCCATGAAACAATTCCTATCAATTAAAAAAAATAAATAAAAAAGTATTGACACCCGCGTTTTCGGAAATTATAATATTAACGTATATAATATAAATATGTATAAGGCTTTGACGGGTTTATTCCCGGCTGTGATTTTCAGAGAGAGGACGTCAGGTGCGAGTCCTCATTCAACGCCGTGAAACGCCGACCCTGAGCCCGCCGTGACGAACGGCGCGTTTATCCGCGTTAAGGTTATTACAAGTGGTGCTTGCCGCACAATCCGGGTGGTACCGCCGACTGAATGTCGGTCCCGGGCTGATGTCGGGCAAGCTATTTTTATTTTCCGGAGGTTACTTTATGGAATGGACAGGACTTAACAAATTAAGAGAGAAGTATTTAAGCTTTTTTGAATCAAAGGGGCATTTGAGACTGCCGAGCTTCTCGCTCGTACCGCAGGGCGATAATAGTATTCTGCTTATAAACGCAGGTATGACCCCTATGAAAAAATATTTTACGGGCGAAATCACTCCGCCCCGCAGCCGTGTTACGACTTGTCAGAAGTGTATCCGTACGCCTGACATTGAAAACGTCGGCAAGACGGCAAGACACGGAACTTTCTTTGAAATGCTCGGAAATTTCTCCTTCGGCGACTATTTTAAACGCGAGGCAACGGCATGGGCATGGGAGTTTTTCACCGAGGTCCTTAAAATGCCCAAGGACAAGCTTTATATAAGCGTTTATCTTGACGACGACGAAGCGTACGATATTTGGACTAAGGAAGTCGGCGTTGCGCCTGACCATATGGTTCGTTTCGGAAAGGAAGATAACTTCTGGGAACACGGCGCAGGTCCCTGCGGTCCGTGTTCGGAAATTTACTTTGACCGCGGTCCCGAGAAGGGATGCGGAAAACCCGACTGCAAGGTAGGATGCGAGTGCGACAGATACGTTGAAGTCTGGAACCTTGTTTTCACGCAGTTCGAAAACGACGGAAACGGCAACTATACCCGCCTTGCCCATCCTAATATAGATACCGGCATGGGTCTTGAAAGACTCGCATGCATTATGCAGGGCGTTGACAACCTGTTCGAGGTTGACACGATTCAGAATATTATGAAGCACATAATGCGTATCGCGGGTATTAATTATCACGACGACCCCGAAAAAGACGTTTCGTTAAGAGTTATAACCGACCACATCAGAAGCACGACGTTCATGATAGGCGACGGCGTTCTCCCCTCGAATGTAGGCAGAGGCTACGTTTTAAGAAGACTGTTAAGACGTGCAGCCCGCCACGGCAGACTTATAGGCATTGACAGACCGTTCCTTGCTGAAGTCTGCGAGACCGTTATACACGAAAACGAAAACGCATATCCCAATCTCAAAGAAAAAAAGGATTATATAATAAAAGTTATTTCAATGGAGGAAGAGAGCTTCTCGAAAACTATTGATTCGGGACTTAAAATGCTCTCTGACATGATAGCCGGCTCCGATTCAAAAGTTCTTCCGGGCGCGGACGCATTCAAATTACAGGACACTTACGGCTTCCCCATCGACCTTACGAAAGAAATTCTCGCCGAAAGCGGTATGACCGTCGACGAGGACGCGTTTAAAAAGCTTGTCGCCGACGCAAAAGTCATGGCGAGAAACGCGAGAAAAGACGCGGGAGCCGACGCATGGAAGAATTCCGCAGCTTCGCTCAAAGACATCGAAAAGACCGAATTCACAGGCTACGAAACGCTTACGCAGGAGGGCAAAATTCTCGCCCTGCTCGTTGACGGAGAGAGAAAGGATTTCATCGAAAACGGCGCGGACGCAATGCTCGTTCTCGATAAGACGTCATTCTACGCGGAAAGCGGAGGACAGGTCGGCGATACGGGCGTTATCACCGTCGGCGACAGCGTATTTACCGTTAACAATACTACAAAAACTCCCGACGGCGTATTCGTTCATTTCGGAACGCTCACCTCGGGCGAGGATATCAAACTCGGCGATACCGCAACGGCAAAGGTCGACGAGGAAAAACGCAAAGCTATAATGAGGAACCACACCGCGGCGCATCTTCTTCAGGCGGCTTTGAGAAAAGAACTCGGAACGCACGTCGAACAGGCGGGACAGCTTGTAAATTCCGATTACGTAAGATTCGACTTCACTCACTTCTCCGCTCTCACGGGCGAGGAGCTTAAAAAAGTCGAGGACGACGTAAACGACGTTATTCTCTCCGCTTTAAAAGTTACGACCGCCGAAATGCCTATTGAAGAAGCAAAGAAAATGGGCGCAATGGCTCTGTTCGGGGAGAAGTACGGCAATATCGTAAGAGTAGTAAAGGCGGGAGATTTCTCGACCGAACTCTGCGGAGGAACTCACGTTTCCGATACCGGCGCGATTGGACTTTTCCGTATCGTTTCCGAATCCTCGGTAGCTTCGGGCGTAAGACGTATAGAAGCCGTCACGGGTAAAAACGTCATTAAATTAATAAGAGAAAAAGAAGAGCTTATTTCTTCCGCTTCATTTGCATTAAAGCTCGGCAATACCTCCGCTCTCGCAGAAAGAGCCGTATCCGTCGCAGCGGAACTAAAAGAAAAAGATAAGGAAATCGAAAAATTAAAAGCCGAAATAGCCGCGAGCAAAACGGGCGATCTCCTCTCAACTGCAGTTGAAGTTAAAGGAGTGAAAGTCGCATGCGTCGACCTCGGAGAGAGTGAAGCTGGCGAAGTACGTTCAGTCATGGATCATGCGAAAACGCTCGGCGAGGACGTAGTCGTTATCGCGGCCGCCGTAAATAAAGAAAAAGGCACTGTTTCGTTCGGATGCACGTGCGGTAAATCCGCCGTTAAATCGGGCGCGCACGCCGGAAATATCGTCAGAGAAATCGCAAAGATTGCGGGCGGTAACGGCGGCGGCAAACCCGACAGCGCAATGGCGGGCGGTAAGGATATCACCAAAGTTTCCGAAGCTCTTTCAAAAGCAGCCGAAATTGTCGGTACGTTTGTAAAATAATCAGCACTTTTAATATATCAGTATAGAAGGAGATGTAAAAAATGGACGACTGCATTTTCTGTAAAATAGTCAAAGGAGAAATTCCCTCGACAAAGGTTTACGAGGACGATACCGTTCTTGCGTTCAGAGACCTGGAGCCTCAGGCTCCCCAGCACATTCTGATTATCCCCAAGGAGCATATAGCCTCCGCCGCCGAAATCACGGACAAAAACAGCGCGGTTGTAGCTCACATATTCGAGACCGCAGCGAAAATTGCCCATGATCTCGGATTTGCCGACGGATTCAGAGTCGTAAACAACTGCGGAGACAGCGCGGGACAGAGCGTAAAGCACCTGCATTTCCACGTTCTCGCCGGCAGAGACTTTACATGGCCTCCGGGCTGATAATCTATAATAGGTAACAATACAAATAGGAGGGACAGACTATGATAAGACCGTTTTTCGTATTCGGGCTTACGGAGTTTCTGTCCCTTCTTTTGTTCAGATTCGCCGGCATTAAAACTTCCGTAATAACGGGTGCGGTTTCGCTTTTTGCATACGTATTCTTAATACTGTATAAAAAAAATTTCAAAATAAAGATTTATCTGAAAAGCATATCCGCGTTCGTTTTAATTTCGGCAATATTATTTTCCGGGAAATATTACTGCGTTCAAATACCTGCAGAGTCCCTTGCCGACGAATCGACTCACTCATTATCGGGTGAAATATTCGACGACACGAAGGAGTCGTACGGAAAGTATTATTATATCATAAAGCTCAGCGAATGCGACGGAGAAAAGACGAATGCAAAAGTTCGTTTTTCATCCTCCGATTATCATAAACTCAATATCGGCAATAAAATTAAGATTGATAACGCGACGGTCTATAAACTCGGCAGATATACGGACGGCGTTTACATCGGCGCATATTCTTCCTCGGCGCCGGATATTTCAAACACCGATACAAACGCGGTTTATTCTTTTATATCAAAAGTCCGCAGCCATATAATAAACACATTGTCCGACAACATGCCGGCAGATACAGCGTCATTGTGTACGGCGCTTCTGACCGGAAGCACGCAAAGACTTCCGCGGAGTTTCGTTTCTTCGTTCAGATACTCCGGAGTCAGTCATCTGTTCGCAGTCTCGGGTCTTCATCTTACAATATGGACTTCCATTTTGTTCGTTCTGCTTGACAAAATTTTAGGAAACAAACGACGGCTAAAGGCTGTAATTTCCGCGCTGTTTATAATTTTCTTTATGTTTCTTACAGGCTTTACGCGTTCGGTAATGAGAGCGGGCGTTATGCTTCTGCTTTACAATGCGGGAATATTCTCAGGAAAGAAAACGGACAGTATAAACTCGCTTTTCTTTGCTCTGTGCGTGATTTTAAGCTGCGACGTAAATCTGTGCACGGACGTTTCTCTTTTAATGTCGTTCTTTTCGTGTCTCGGGCTGATAACATACGCGCCGAAACTTAACGACCTGCTCGGCGTATACATCAGGGAAATTAAACTTAAACCCGCAAAAATAATTCTTGACTTCATAAATTCAAGCGTATGCGTTTCTCTTTCCGCGTCGCTTTTCACACTTATAATATCGTCAATATTCTTCGGCACATTTTCAGCAATAAGCCCTGTAACGAATTTAATCGCCGTACCGCTCGGGGAGGGCGTAATGCTGTGTTCGGCAATCGGAATTATTCTGTCGTTTATCGGCGCACAGAGCGTTATATTTATCATTGCAAATTTTTTATCAAAGGCGCTGATATTTGTTACAGATAAACTTTCCATGATTTCCGAATGCACCGTAAACATGACAAACGATTTATTTTTATATATTGCCTCGGCGGTTTTCATCTGCTTTCTTATAGTTCTCTTTATTAAATCAGGAAGCGAAAAGACCGTCAGAAACGCGGGAATCATTGCGATGTCCGTGATATTTTTATGCGGTATATCCTCGCAGTTTTCCGCGCTCAACGACAACAGCGTAACCGTTTCGACAACGGGCAAATGCATTTCCGCTGTGTTTAAATTCAAGGGCGGTAACGTTTCTGCAGTATCTTCCGCCGACGCGAAAACATCGGATTACTCCCCGATAAGTTCAATTCTCGGCAGGCGCGAAACCGACGTGCTGATTCTCGACAGCGAATCAGATTCCGCATCGTCATATCTGAGCACCGCCGTATCTCAGATTTCGGCGCGGTTTTCGGTAATTTCACCGTCAGTTCACGACCCGTCACTGTTAAGGTCATCAAAAACCGTAAACAAAAGCGGTGCTTGCTCGGTTAATATAGGAGACGGCGCCGAGACGAAGTACATAAAAAGCGAAAACGATTCTTACGTATATTTCAAATCGCCCGAATATTCGTGCGTCATGATTCTCGGCTCCGATTCGGTTTCATCCTGCCCGAAGAGCGCGGACGTTCTGATAGTCAGAGGGTATATCCCCGATTATATTGACCTTTCGCAATTTGGGTGTATAATAGTAGTATCTCCCGCCGACGAAACGCTCGCGGGACAGAAGAAAGATAACGTTTATTTTACAGAGTACAACGACACCGTAACAGTCAGAAACGGAGAGATAAAATGATACTAAACGGCGAGGACGCGCTGAAAAAACATTTAAAACAGAATATGCCCGCGCACCTTTATTTTATCTACGGCGACGAGGATTATTTAAAATCGAATTATTCTATGCTTATAGCCTCGAAAATTACGGACACATCCGGTTCGGGATTCAATTTTTATCAATTTAATTCCGAAATGACGTTCGATATGTTTTACGAAGCATGCGAAAGTCTGCCGATGATGGCGGACAGAATATGCGTATTCGTAAAAGACATGCCGTTAAACAAGCTGACGGACGCTGAGCTCAAGGATTACGAAAAACTGTTATCCGACCTGCCGGAGACGACCACGGTTATTTTTTCAATGGTAACCGTCCAGGTCGATAAAAATACGGCAAAGTGGAAAAATATAATCGACATGTTTTCGAAATATGGCGTCTGCGCCGAATTGTCAAAACGAAACATGCAGTCGATGGTTAAAATGCTCGTCTCACGCGCGGGACAGGCGGGCTGTTCGATATCTCCTCAGAACGCGCAGTATTTGATAAACGTCGTAGGGGACGATTTAAACAGGCTTTTAGGCGAGTTTGACAAGGTTTCGGCATATGCTTCATCCCGCGAGATAACCGCTCATATGATAGATGAAGTCGCCGTCAGGAGCGTTGAAACGTCAGTTTTCGACATTGCAAAGGCTATAAATTCAGCAGACGGAGACAAAGCGTACAGACTGCTGGGCGAATTATTAAAACAAAAAACGGAACCTACGCTCATAGTCGGCGTTCTGGCAGGCGAATACGCGGATTTATACAGGATGAAAATTGCCGGCAAATACGGCGGTTCGCTTAGAGAAATATCGACAGAATTCTCGTATAAAAACAGAGAATTCAGATTAAAAAACGCCTCAAGACTTTGTAAATCATATTCCGAAAAACGGATAAAAAAAGTCATGGAGGCTATAGCCGATACGGATATAAAAATTAAAACGTCCGGCGCCGACAAAACCATGATTTTAGAGGAACTTATCGCGAAGCTGTTACTGCTCATGGGGAAAACAAGATGATAAAAACCGACAGAGCCGTTATAGTAGAAGGGCGTTACGATAAAATAAAATTAAATAACATTCTCGACGCGCAGATAATAGAAACAGGCGGATTCTCGATATTCAACGACGGCGAAAAACGCGCGTTCATAAAGCGCCTCGCCGAGACTAAGGGCATCATAATCATAACCGACTCGGACGCGGCGGGATTTAAAATACGAAACTATATTAAGAATTTTTCAAAAAACGGTGATATAATAAACGTATACATTCCCGACATTCTCGGCAAGGAAAAGCGTAAAAATACGTATTCAAAAGAGCGGAAACTGGGCGTAGAGGGCATGGACGACTCCGTACTTCTCGACGCATTCGAAAAAGCGGGGATAACAGCCGAAAACGCAAAAACACCGACGGACGAAAACAGACGCTTGATTACAAAAACGGATTTGTACCTAGACGGACTCAGCGGAACGGACAATTCGGGCAAAAAGAGACGGAAGCTCTTAACTCTCCTCTCGCTTCCGAAACGGCTTTCATCCTCGGCTATGCTCGGCGCGCTCAATTCATTTTATACGTTCGAACAATATAAACAGGCAGTAAACTCTGTCGAAAAGGGTGAAGAATAATATGAAATTTAACAAAAAACCCGCATTCATTTTTCTGGTAATATTTTTATGTATTGCATTATGCGCAACGGCGACGGCGGCGATAACGCGCCTTGCGTCAAAATCGCAGGGCAAAACGCAGAGCTATATCGTCAACCGCGTAAATATAACATTTGAAAACACGGAATTAACGTTTGACAACGTAACCGCGGGCGACACGCTGACATGCAAGGCTCATGTTTCGATAGAAAAAACGGAACCCGATTTTTACGGCATACTTAATTCGATAACGATTTCCGGTGTGCCGTTAACATCCACTGTATTCTCCGCCGGAAAAAATAACGGCGATACTTCACTGCCCGAAAACGCGGTTCTGCCGGTCTCTGACGGAAAAACCGTACCGCTCGAGTGGGATATAGAGTTCTCATTCGTGTTCGACGGCGAAACGACAAGCTATAACCTGAGCGCCGACATAGACTACACAACCGGCGTTTCCGAGGTTACTGCACAGCGGTATATCACGAGCGTACCGATAACCGTGCATGTACCGGTCGAAAAAGGATAATAAATTAATAAAGATAAAAATAGAAACACCCGCGGGGACGGAAAAATCGCTGTCCCCGCGGGATTTTTTACCCTGTTTTCATTTAATGAGAAACCGGTTTTTTAATTTAATAATGAGATAATCCGCAGTCACAGACCTTTTTCATTCCGAAGAGTCTCCATAAAAGTCTGATTATCTTATAAATAAATCCGGCAAATCCCTTCTTGTGACAAATGCATTTGCAGTTTTTAACCTCGGGCATAACATCACCGCAGGTGTCGCATTTTCCGTCTTTGTCTGAATCGACATGTCCGGTTTTATCACAGTCCGTATCAGGCTTTATTTCTTCACCGCAGATGTCGCATATGCCGTCTTCGTCGCCGTCCTCGTGACCGAGTGCGGGGATTTCCTCCTGCGCCTTTATTATTTCACCGCAGACCGAGCATTTTACGCCGTCTGACAATCCGGATTCGGTACACGTTGCCGGACTGCCCTCAATCATGACCTCTTTATGACCGCCTAATGAAGGTATCTCTTCCTGAGCGGTTATAATCTCACCGCAGACTGAGCACTTTACTCCGTCGGTCAAACCGTTTTGAGTACAGGATGCCGGCTTGCCGGGTATCGTAACCTCCCTGTGACCGAGCGCGTCCGTATATTCAACCTCCGAGTAACCGCAGACTGAACATGAACGTGTTCTGATACCGGCGGTTTCGCATGTTGATTCAACCTCGTTCGTCCATTCGCCGAAGTTATGAGACGAGCACTCGCTGACAGAAAGCGTTTCGATATCCATAATCTCACCGCAGACAGTACAGCATTTTACGGCAAAACCATCATAATCATCGGTAGGCGATACGATAACCTCACGCTCGCCGGCTGTACACTCATGCTGTCGGACAACGTTGATTTCATATATATACGTATTGCCTTTGCTGTCCTCAATGTGCAGTATACCGCCGTTTGTCGTTTTAGGCGTAATGCTGATAAGACCGTCGCCGGTAAATGTCAGAACGCCGTTTTCAAATACCGCGGTTTCATTATCGCATTCAAGAATAAAATCGTTCTGTATGCTGTCCGAAGCGCCTCTCGTTCTGAGCTTTGACGTATTTTCAGTATCGGCGGATTCAACCCAGCATTTGAATTTGATTTCCCCTGTAGCATCCTTTGCCTTAACGAGAGCTATCTCATCCTCGGTTGCCTGAATATATTTTACAGCGTCTTCATAATTTAACGGGTCGTCAAGACCGGGAATAAGTTTCAGATACCACGGAATTGACTTATTGTACACATCACCGCATGCCGCCTGAGTCAGCGCCATAATGTATTTGCTGACGCTTGAAACGCCGAAATACTGAGGCGAAGCCTTGGAAACTGAGTACGACCACGGAATACTCGTCGTGTTGTCCTCATCTTCAACCATAAATACGTCACTTAACACAAAATTAATCGGAATCGCAGATATGGCAGTTCTAATTGAATCGAAAATATCGAATTTACGTGATTTCGTCGACGCCGAACCTGTCAAGTTGTTTTCCAATGCGCTGACCTGATCGAGCACTGTTTTTATATCCTTTGCGCTTGCATCTTTAAGCCAAGTTCCGGGGTCTTCCGTAATCATATTAAGAACCTGACCGAGAGACGTGTTTGTAAGTTTAAATGCGGCATCGATAGTTTTATTTCCCGATTTTCCGTATTTGGTCGAAAGACCTGTAATTTTTTCGCGTAAAGTATTAAAAAGTTTAATTTTTTCGGTTTTATCGGAGCCTGTAACTATGCTGTCCCAGTTAACACTGCTCGTAAACTTATCAATAGCTTTTACACAGCCGGAAACACATTTTTCAAGAGCCGCTGCAGCATCAACAGCCGTCGTCATCGCCTTATACGCCTTCAGCAGCTGTTCAACACCGTCAACGATTCCTATCATCTTTTGAAGCTCATACTCCATAAGTTTAGATTGGAACAGAATATTTACCGAAAGTTCCATGACAATCTTATCGCCGGGTTTGAATTCCTGAGCGAATCCGCTTCCGACTGTACTGGTGCTCATGTAAACCTCTTCTTCCGTTTTGCCGTCGGAATAATGAGTTACACGACCCTGTTCGATACCGGTAATAATATGTCCCACATTATATAATGTTATATCCGAAACATTGGTAAGAGTAATCGTTATCGGATAATCCTCACCGTAATATGCCGCGTTCGGGAACTCGAAATGAAGATTCAGCGCGTCTCCCGCCCAAACCTGAAGAGAGTTTTCAGCACTGTAAACGTCGTCAATCTCTTCATCAAACGGCATTACCTTACCCTGAAGTCTTGCCTCAATCGGATAGCTTCCGGCTTTGTCGCCTCTTACGTACCAGTGAACGGACTTCGTTGAACCTGAGTCAACATGTCCTATTTCCTGTTCGAGCGTCTGCTGTTCACCCGACATATCGGCAAGCGAAAGTCCATCGGGGAGATTCAGCGTTGCAGTGAGGTCTTCAAGAGTATCGGTATTTGAATTGTTGACAACGAGCATTTCGACGTCAAACATTTCCTTAAGCCATTTGACTTCACCGCGTATAATCAGATAGAAATGTTCGCTTACCGGATAGACGCTTAACGGCGCCTCGCCGTTTCCTCTCGGGATGAGGAAATATCCTCCGCCTTTACCGCCTGATGCGGGAACCCATGTTACGGGAGTTTCTGAGCCGAAACCGAAACCGCCGTAAATCGTTCCGCTCTCACCCCAGTAGTAAATGAGGCTGACCCAGTCTATTCCGGGTTCAAATTCGAGATTAAGTTCATACTTATATGTATGGTTATTGTCCGCAGCGGAAACATCTATACCTGCCTCTTTGATTTCGTCGGCAGTCATCAGATGATGCGTTACCTTCGCTTCATATACAGGCTTATCGCTCAAACCGATTTGCGGAACCGTATTTATTCCGGACTCTATCTTTACACTGACATTACGTGTAAGACAGCCGTCCGCGTAAACGGAAACGGTTTGTTTTCCGACCGGCAGAACAACGCTTACATTACCGTTTTCATCGGTTTTGAATGTATTTTCGCCGTCGTTTGCTGTTGAAATGAAGATATTCGCATTCTTAATCGGCTTAAGTGTCTGCGCGTTCACAACCGTAAAGTCCGCGCGTCCGTAACCGCTGTTCGTATCTATGTCTATTTCAATTTTCGGCAGAACTTCGGATTCAACAGTACCGCAGTCTTTACATATTCTCTGATTTAAACCGTCAGACAAAACGGTCGCTTTATTCATAACAACCCATTCACCGAAATTGTGTTCGAGTTTGTCAATGGTACGTTTTTCTTTATAACCGCAGACATTGCACGTTCTGTATTCAGAACCGGCAGATTTGCATGT
>ERZ808240.2230-NODE-2230-length-21881-cov-3.896545_pt1 | contig 21881 bp, 22 predicted proteins | sample MGYA00521084_ERZ808240 | MGnify/ENA primary metagenome ERZ808240 (study PRJEB31516, sample SAMN03275571) | gut metagenome | biome: mammalia-associated habitat; material: feces | host: Papio cynocephalus | place: Kenya | collected 2012-08-06 ...
ATGTAGTGAAAGAAAAGTCTAAGAAATATCACAATTGAACTTCAAGTGCATCTTATATCGTCCGTTCGTCAACTTACGTTGACTTCACTAAACAGTAATATCCTTTTATAATTGAACAGTTTTACCACCCGGTATTTCAACAATACGGTCATTGTTTACTGCAACCCATACTGAACATGCATTAGGGTTGTATATATATTCGTTATCAGCAAACATCTGAAGTCTGTCAAAGGCTTCATTGTAATCAACAATTTCAATATTCGTAGCATACCATATATCATCGCGGTGACCAATCATTTCTGCGAATTCTTCTATAACTGACCAGTTATCATTACGGTCAAATTCAAAACTGTGACCCCATACATACATCATATAAAGATATTGTTTCTTGGTAAGAGCCATAAAACGCTTACCGAATTCGACAAGATTATGATTATGATGACATGTAGGTACCCAGTTCATATAATCTGCTGGCATTGAAAAACCATTTTCATCACCTAAAAGAATAGGACCTTCACAGCTGTCAGCATATTCGATGGCTGACTTGACGGCGGCATACTGGTCAGCGGCAGGTCTTATGTATTTTATACCTAAATCAGCGGCAATAGATGTGATGAGCTTGTTGCCGGCACCGTTAGGAAGAGCCATACCACGTACAGGTTTTTTGATTATTTTTTCTATTGCGGTTTTATCTTCAAGAATTTCCCTTGCAATTTCATAGCTTCCACAACGGTTCATCGTTGGGTGTGTACATGTATGGAGAGCAATTTCGTGATTCTTGTACAGATCATTCCATTCGTCTGCATCTAAACGTATATCCATATCTGTAAGCTGTGAATTAACATTGAAAGTGGCACGGATTCCATTCTTATTGAATATATCTACCAGACGTCTGTCCTGAACCTTACCATCATCATAACTTAAAGTAAGAACTTTGAATTTACCTCCTGGAAAACATTTGTAAATTCTATTCATAATATTAATATCCTCCATTCTTGGATGACTATATCAAGCCATTAACTTTGTATAAATTAATATATATGAATGTGACATAATATATCCATATAAACAAATATTTATGTTTATTACACATTCTTATTAAGTATACAATAATTTGATAATTATGTCATTAATATATCAAAAAAACACATAAAAAACACAAAAAATGTCGAATAATATCTGATATGTTATTCCAATAACTGCATTTATTGATATCTATATCACTGTTTATAGTGTATTGTTTAACTGCTTCTTTATTTATGTAAATGGTTACAGTGCCAAGTATATCGCCTTTTTTAACAGGCGCTTCTATGCATTCGGGAATATTGTATTCGATATTCACATAATCATTCTGACTTATATATGTGCTGTAATTTTCATTAAAATTAATATTTATGCTATCTGTTTTTGCATTATTTATTTTTACATTAAATGTTTTTTTGTTATCAAGTATTATCTGTTTATTGTAATTATTTCTTGCATAGTCAAGTAATGTTCTTGCATCTGACCATTTGTATGTTTTATTGTTCGGCCATCCACATGCTAAGAGTGCAACAATAAAGGTTTTATCATTATCCTTATATGCACACACATAACAATAACCTGCATCAGCAGTAAAACCTGTTTTTCCTGATATGATGTTATCATACATTGATAAAAAAGCATTTGCGTTTGTAACAGCATAAGTTTTACCAGAAAGGTTACTGAAATTATATGATTTTGTCTGTGTTATATCAAGAAATCTCACATTTTTAATGCAATATGACATGATAACTGAAAGGTCATAGGCTGTTGTCTGATGAATACCATTTTCGTCGGAAGCATCAAGTCCGTTAGGTGTTACAAAATGTGTGTTAATGCAATTAAGTTCAAGAGCCTTCTGATTCATTATATCGGTGAATATATGTACAAGTGTTTTACTTTGTTCTTTACTGATATCTTTTATAAATGCAGAATCAACAGAGTAGTTGTTTATAAAAGATAAATCATAAGGAAGTTCATTGCGTGTTTTATCGTTAAGGCTGCATATGTAATAATAAGCTGCATTTTCGGCAATGATGACAGCTGTGTCATTGTGAGACTTTAGCATAAGAGAATAATACAGGTCTTTTATCCTGAATTGTTCACCTTTTACTGCATTAAGCTGTACATCAGGCATGGAAGCAGCATAGGCAGATGTTGTCACAATATAATCATCATCACATATTTCAAGTGCAGTAATAAGTGTCATGATTTTTGTAGTACTTGCATTTGGAGCTTTGATATTGGCATCTTTTCCATAAAGAAGCCGGTTTGTTTCGCCATCTATAAGCGCAGCAAAACGTGCATGTAGCGGAATGACATTCTGGCTGGTTTGCGTTGTCTGTTCGGATACGACTGTTTGATTGACTGAGAATATGATATCATCAATATCAGAAGCATAGGCGCGTATGAAAAGTGGTGTCATAAATGCATATACTATACACTGCCATAGAATTGTTACAACTAAAATTATTGCTGGTATATTTTTTACAGATTTCAAAACAAGCCTCCGTATATGTGCTTTTAAATATATATACATTTGTTTTGCCATTATTCCCAAATCATAGTAAAATAAATATAATATTAATTGAATGAAGAGGTGTGTATGAGTTATATAGAGTTTGATAATGTAAAGAAAATATATAAAATGGGAGATGTAAAGATAAAGGCACTTAATGGAGCAAGCTTTGGAATAGAAAAAGGAGAATTTGCTGTTATAGCAGGTGCAAGCGGTGCAGGAAAAAGCACTATACTTAATCTTATGGGTGGAATGGATACAGCAACAACAGGAAAGATAACTGTAGATAATGAAACAGTTTCTAAGTTCAGTGCTAAAAGACTGACTACATATAGAAGGTATGATATAGGTTTTGTTTTCCAGTTTTATAATCTGGTGCAGAATCTTACAGTAAGGGAAAATGTGGAGCTTGCAACACAGATATGTAAGAATCCGCTGGATATAGATGAAGTTATAGAAGCTGTCGGACTTAAAGAAAGAAGTTCTAACTTTCCGTCACAATTATCTGGTGGTGAACAGCAAAGAGTAGCTATTGCAAGAGCACTGGCAAAGAATCCAAAGCTGCTTTTATGCGATGAACCAACCGGAGCGCTTGATTATAATACAGGCAAACAGATACTAAAGCTTCTACAGGATACGTCAAGGAAACGTGGAGTTACAGTTGTTGTAATAACACATAATCTGGCACTTACAGCTATGGGGGATAAGGTCATAAAGGTTAAGAATGGTGTGGTTGATAGTGTAACAGTTAATGAGAACCCACTTCCTGTAGAAAAGATAGAGTGGTAGTAAAGTGACTATAGTTATAAGAATATAATGATATGAGTGTTAAAAGTAAATTTTGCCACTCACTGATGTATAGGATTGCTACATTGCTACGCAATTCACGCAATCATATAATAGCGGATCAACTTAATATTAAGATAGAGAAGCAGTGGAATAATTCAAAAAAGCAGGATTATTAATAAAATACAGAGCCTGTATATTATGGAAAGGCAGATTGATACAATGGGAAAGTCAGTTTTTAAAGATTTTATCAGGAAGATAAAAAGTTCGCTTGGCAGATTTATTGCTATCATGGCTATTGTTGCGATAGGTGTAGCTTTTTTTGCAGGAATAACAGCATCTTCGGGAGATATGAAGTATTCATCGGACTCATATTATGATGAATATAATATGTATGATATAAGGATGTTATCATCTATAGGATTTAATGACAATGATATTGAGGCTGTAAGAAATGTTCCGGGAGTGAAAGCAGTATATGCAACTAATACCCAGGATGTACTTGTGAATTATGATGGCAAGGAGAATGTTGCACATGTATCAGGTATGCCTGTTGACATGTCATTAGCAGATGATGGTTATATTAATCAGTTAAGGATAAAGGAGGGGCGCCTTCCACAGAATAGCAAAGAGTGTGTTGTAAAGTATGAGGATACAAGAAAATCCATGAATATAGGAGATGTCATAACATTTAAGTCAGGAACAGATGATGATATCAATGATATATTCAATGATACACAATATACAGTGGTCGGTATTGTATATTCGCCTTGTTATGTATCTTATGATCTTGGCTCATCTGGTATTGGTAATGGACATATAAGTTATTGCATATATGTCGGCGATGATGAATTCAAAAGCAGTTATTATACAGAATGTTATGCAACAATAGATGGTGCAAAGGAGATGGATACTTATTCAGATGAGTATAAAAACAGGATGGATAAGTATGCAGATGATATAAAAAATATATCAAATAAAAGATTAAGCCTTAGAAAACAAGAGATTGTTGATGAATATACAAAGGCTAAGGCTGATAAGAAGGAAGAATTATTAGCGACAATAAGGGAAGGTGTCGTAGATTCTATAACGAGACAATATGAGACATATTATCCGGGGATGGATGTATCTTTGCTTATAGCACCATACATAGAATCAGCTTATCAGAATGCAGTCGCAAAGTTTGATTTTGATGCAGTAAATTCAGAATATGACAAGAAGATGAATGAAACACTAGCAGATAGCGATTCATGGGAATGGTACGTATTGACAAGACAATCGTCATATTCATTCAGGGATTACGAATCAAGTGCAAACCGTATGAAAGCTATTGCAACAGTATTTCCTTTGTTTTTTATAATAGTGGCAGGACTTGTATGTCTTACAACTATGACACGTATGGTTGAAGAGGACAGGGGACTTATAGGAACATATAAAGCACTTGGATATGGCAAGGGAACGATAGCCTTTAAGTATGTTGCATATGCGTTTCTTGCATCTCTTACGGGTGGCGTTATTGGATGTGTTGCCGGACTTAAGCTGTTTCCATATATAATATACGATTCATGGAATATTATATATCAGCTTCCTAGTATAAAATATGCAGGTCATATGTTATTATCGCTGATTGCGGTATCGAGTCTTATATTAGTAACAATTGCTGCTACAGTATATTCATGTTATAGTGAACTTTTGGAAGTCCCTTCTGAGCTTATGAGGCCTAAAGCACCTAAAAGTGGTAAGAAGATTCTTTTAGAGCATACATTTATATGGAAACATTTATCTTTTACTAAAAAGGTAACAATGAGAAATATATTTTTGTATAAAAAGCGTTTCTTCATGACAGTCATAGGAATAGCTGGGTGTGGGGCACTTATAACTGCAGGATTCGGCATAAAAGATAGTGTACAGAGCATTATAGATAACCAATATGGGCAGATAATACATTACGATAATATACTTGTCTTTAACAGTAATGCTGACAGCAGTGATGTTAAGAATATATCAGATAATATATCAAATGATGAATATTACAAAGATTCTATTATGGATTATGCTTATACAGGCGATGTTAAGGTGTCAGGAAAAACAGATAGTTACAGCACAGAAATAACAGTTGTAAATGATGCAGCAGCATATAAAGATTATGTAACATTCCGTACAAGAAATAATAAGAAAAATATAGAACTTGATAATTCTGGTGTTATAATATCTGAAAAACTTGCAAAAGATTTGTCAGTAAAACCAGGGGATGAGATTCTTATACAGGACAATAATAATAAGCAGGTATCTGTTAAAGTATCTGGAATTATGGAAATGTATATTAACAATTATGTTTTTATGACGTCTGATTATTTCAATCAGATGTTTGGTTATACACCTGATAATAACAGGATTCTGGGTAAATTGACAGGCAGTGATGAAAACATACAGACAGTTATAGGAGACAGATATCTTACGGATAAAAGTGTAAGGTCGCTTACATTTGTCAAAGCTAATATTACAAGGTTTGAGAATATGATACAGTCACTTGATCTTGTGACATGGGTGCTTATAATATCAGCAGGATTGCTTGCATTTGTTGTATTATATAACCTGACTAATGTTAATATATCGGAGCGTATAAGAGAGATAGCGACTATAAAAGTTCTTGGATTCTATGATTTGGAGGTAGGAGAGTATGTTTACAGGGAAAATATAATCCTTACTCTTATAGGTGGCGTTCTGGGGTTGCTGCTTGGAGTTGCACTTCATGCATATATCATGAATACGATAGAACTTGATGGGGTTATGTTTGGAAATAAGATTAATGTAAGCTCATTTATGATATCATATGGAATAACCATATTATTTTCACTGCTCATTAATCTTGTTATGTATCCATCACTAAAGAAGATACCGATGGTGGAATCGCTTAAGTCAGTTGAATAAGCAGATTATATTGAATATGAATAATTAAAAGACAACCTTCATATACTGTGAAAAACGGTATATGGAGGTTATTTTTATGGGGAATATCGGACAGATAACAAGAATACTTCCTGGTGAACTGGTTACAGGACTGAATCTATACGGACTTAAATTCGACAGGATTAACGAGATAAGAATAAGAGCAGGGCGTTATATATTAATTGTATATGACGGAAAAGAGATATTAAGCAAGATAAAGGCTAATAAAGAACATATAAGAAAAATTATAGAACTTGCAGCCAATTATTCAGTATATGCGTATGAGCAAAGCTTCAGACAGGGTTTTATTACAATAGAGGGAGGGCATAGAATTGGAATAGCAGGACATGCAATAGTAGAAAATAATGATATACGGAATTTTAATTACATAACTTTTTTATGTATAAGAGTAGCGCATCAGGTATTGGGCTGCAGTAATAAGGTGATGGATTTTATATATGCAGGAGGACTTGAAAATACACTTATAATATCACCTCCCGGATGTGGAAAAACAACATTATTAAGAGACATTGTAAGAAGCATATCAAATAATAATGAATTGTCCATGAACATCAGCCTGATTGATGAAAGACAGGAAATTGCAGGCTGTTATATGGGTATACCTCAGAATGATATAGGAGAGAGAACAGATGTGTTTGATGGATGTCCTAAAGATGCAGGAATGCTTATGGCAATAAGAGCTATGTCGCCTGGAATGATAGCAGTTGATGAGATAGGCAGCCGGTATGATGCACAATCGATAAGATATTGTATAGCGAGTGGCTGCGTGATAATCGGTACTGTGCATGGATATTCGCTAGAAGATGTATTAAACAAGCCATATGTCGGGGAGCTTATAGGAAAAGATGGTTTTAACAAGATAATAATAATGTCCAAAAGGCAGGGGAAGGGGACCATAGAAGGATGTATAAACTATCGGGAGCAGCGCTCATAATTGCAATGACTACATATTATGGGTTTTATCTTACCCACCAGTTAAAAGAGAGAGTAAATGTGATTGATGCATTTATATATTCGTTTGATTACATACAATCACAGATAAAATACGGACTGACTCCATTTCCGTTAATATGTAAGGAATTATCACATAATATTAATAATAATATAGTAAGTGCAATGTATAAAAATATCTATATCAATCTTACAGATATAGTATCCAGTAAAGAAAATACATTTGATGAAATATGGATTGGGGAATCGGACAAACTGTTAAAGGCTGGAATTATGAAAAAAGAGGAAATTGATATATTAAAGGAACTCAGGTATTTAAACACATATATAGATAAAGAACTGCAGATAAAATGTATCGGAAACGTAGAAAATAAACTTACAAATGTATACAAATGGTTACAATCAGAAGTAAAAGCAAAAACAAGAATATACCAGATATCAGGAATTATGGCGGGTGTGGTTATAGCCATAATTCTGGTGTGAATATATGTAAAAACAGATGTGTATTGGTTGTAATAACAATACATACATAGGCTTGTTGCAATAATACATAACAATAAGTAAGAAAGGCAGGTATATGAATTCAGATATAATATTCAGGATTGCAGCAGTTGGCATTATAGTATCGATTCTTAATCAGATATTAAAACATAGTGGAAGAGATGATCAGGCGTTTCTTACAAGTCTTGCAGGAATACTTATTGTACTTTACTGGGTTATTCCGTATATAGCCGAACTGTTTTCATCTATGCAGAAGCTTTTTGATATATAGAAAACAATTCGGGCAGCTTATGCTTAAAGGAGAGTGGTGGGTGTTGCTTCAGATATTGGTTGTTACGATATGTATGGTTGTGGGTAGCTTTTTAATAAAAAAAGAATCCCCGGTTTTCGTTTCAGTGATGGCTCTTATAACAGGTGTTGTTATATCAATATACATGCTTCGTAACTTTTCAGTAATTGCAGGATATATCAATATTCTTACGAAAAATGTGAATATTGAAAAAGGCTACATAAAGATAATCATGAAGATAACAGGATTGTCAATAGCAACGCAGCTTGTATCAGATATATGTAAGGATAACGGTTTTAATGCAGTAGCAACACAGCTTGAACTCATGTGCAGAATATCGATTGCGGTTATAAGTATGCCAGTTATTATTGCACTATTAGAAATGGTGAATGGGTGTTTAAAATGAAACGTATAGCATTGGTGGGAGTTGTAGCTGTATATGTTATAATATGTATTTTTTTGATATATATAATGACGGATAAAGAAGCTGTTATATGTTACGCAGAGGAATATTCAGATACGGATGACATAGATAGCTATGATTATAAAGATATAGATAAAACTGTTAAAGAAGAAACAGGGATTGATATATCATATAGTAAAATAATGAAAGCACTTATTAATAACAGAGAAGATTATGACTATATAAGAAATATATCATCCTATATATCAGGTGTTCTGTATTCAGAAAAAAATGATATTTCACAGGTATTGTGTTTGTGCATATTGTCAGCATTGATTAATGTATTAACACCATTTTTTAACGAAAAACAACTTAAGGATACTGCAGCCGGAGTTATTTCAGCGGCATTAATAACAATACTTTTATCAGTTTTTATGGGAACCTTTTACATTGCACAGAATACAGTAACAGCACTTATTAATATATATAAAGCCATATCCATGGTGTTCTTTCCGGCAGTGTGTGCAAGTGGTGCACCAGCCAGTGCGGTGGGGTATTACCAGATAGTTATATGGATGATAATGGCAGCAGATATATGTATAAAGCATATACTTATGAATGCTGACAGGGTATATGTCTGCATATCTTTATGCGACTGCATAGATTCTGAATCACATTTTTCAAGATTATCCGGGTGTATACAAAAGGCGATAAAATGGTGCGGATATTCGATGCTTACAATATTTATGGGACTTAATGGAATAAAGAGTATAGTCAGTCCTGTAAAGGATAATATTAATACATCATATGTATATAAAGCAGTAAGTGTCATACCAGGTATAGGGGATGCTGCTTCTATATTGTCGCAGACCATTATAGCATCCTCAGCACTTATTAAAAACACTATGGGTGCAGCAGCGGTTATCGTACTGGTTATATGTATGCTCTTTCCACTTGCAAAGCTTATAGTTATATCCTGCATATATCAGGGCATTTCAGCAATTATGGAGCCTATAGCGGATAAACGTATCATAAAAGCAGTATCATCACTAGGAACAGCAGTCAGCAGTCTTACATATCTTATTGTCATATCATCAGTATTATTTATACTGACTATTGTTATTATATGTATAGCTACAAGCTGAACATAGAGTTGAATTGCAAAATACATGTTTTACAGATACACATTATTAATATATTTATCATGAGAGGATGAGAATATTATAGAGGCAATATATTCATGGTTAAGGCAGATAGTGATTTTTTACATCTTGTCTGCGCTGATTGTTAACGCGGCTGTTTTGGATAAATATAAGGAATATATAAGAGTCATTACAAGAATGATATTAATAATTATTATGATATCACCGGTGATACAGTTTTTTTCTGGAAAAGTTAATGTCAAAGATACTATGAAAAAAATATATAAAGATTATACCGCAACATATAATAAAACATACAGTAGAATAGATGAATTCAGTTATACACAGGAGGATGTCGTAGAACAGGTTATAAAGCGGAAAGTTAAAGAAGTACTGAACGAATATAATATAACGTCACGTAATGTAGAGGTTATAACGGACAGTAAAAAAGTACATAGTAATAATCATGATGACAATAAGGATATTGTAACTGCCTTATCAATTGATATAGAATCAGGAAAATTGAAAAAAACAGACATGGAACTATTTAAGCAAAATATATCATCAGAAACAGGAATAGATTACGACAGGATACATATAAAGTAAAAAGACGGGAAGTGATAATATAAAAGCTGATTATAAAAAAATATTGAATAAATTCGGAAAAGATAAAATATTAATAGTAATACTGGCAGGTGTTTTGCTTATGGTTATTACATTGCCAACTGGCAGTTCATCCAAATCAGAAGAAAATAACACAACAGTACAAAAAAATGACAGTATAGATACAGATGTGTATGAAGAATATGTAGAAAAACGATTAGAAAAGATTCTATCTAATGTTGATGGAGTTGGAAATGTCAGGGTAATGCTAAGCATTAAGAATTCGTCTGAGAAAATACTGGCAAAGGATGAGACATATTCGGAAAGTAATGATAAGGAAGAGTCTGATGGAAACAGTAGTGTTGCAAATGATACGGAAAAAGTAAGCACACATATATTTTATGATACATCAGATGGCAACAGACCATATGTGGTTATGGAGAATATGCCGGTTATTGATGGTGCGATTATTGTATGTGAGGGTGGTGATAATAAGGAACTTGTAAATGATATAACAAACGCAGTATGCGGACTTTTGAATATTCCGGTACATAAAATCAAAGTGATGAAAATGTCATAGATATATGTGTTTGTGATATTAGCGGGTATAAATCTTTGTAAAAGTTGGAGGTTTGTTGTGAAAAGAATTAAAAAAAATCAGGTTATTATAACAGCACTTGCAATAATGATTGCTGTTGCCGGATATATTAATTATGCTGGTAATATTACGGATATTATATCCGTAAGCGGAAGAGGAGAATCAGCAGATTCACAGGTGAGTGGAAACAATACAGGTAATGAAATATCGGTACCAGATGAAGAACCAGATGATGAAAGCATGATGGAGCCAGGCAGTGTGATTCTTACATCAGGAGGTGTAACATCAGCGGTAATATCTGAGGCAAAGTTAAACAGAGAGCAGATACGCGCAAAGAATACAGAGAACCTTACGAATATTGTGAATGATGTCAATCTTGATAAATCTTCAAAAACAGCAGCAGTAAATGAACTTGCAAAGATAGCAGACTATTCAGAAAAAGAAACGGCTATAGAAATATTACTTGAAGCTAAAGGCTTTAATGATGTTGTTGCATCGGTGTCTGACACCAGTGTAGATATTGTTGTTAATCAGCAGTCACTTGAAACAAGCCAGAAAGCACAGATTGAAGACATAGCAAAAAGAAAAACAGGAATGACATCTGATAAGATTAATATTAATGTTGTTAAATGATGCTGGATCATGCAATAGTTATTTTATATTTGTCTGCGCCATACCACCAAAAGAAACTACCTGTACAATAAGAAGTTGCATTTATTTGTAATATTTATTATAATAAACAAAAAGATAACGTTTTATGGTCAGGAGGATATTATGACAAAAGAGTTTGAAGATAGAGGCAATACTTATACTATACATGAAAGCAAAGACATCGGAGAAGTAAGAGTGGCAGACGAGGTTGTAGCTATTATTGCAGGTCTTGCAGCTACAGAGGTTGATGGTGTTGAAAGCATGGCTGGCAATATAACTAATGAACTTGTCAGCAAGCTTGGTATGAAGAATCTTTCCAAGGGAGTGAAGGTTCATGTGGGTGAACAGGATGTTGTTGTAAATCTTGCACTCAATATTAAATATGGCTGTGAGATACCTAAGGTATCAAGTGCAGTACAGGATAAAGTAAAGACAGCTATAGAGACTATGACAGGACTTAATGTGTCAGAGGTTAATATTAAGATAGCTGGTGTGAATATTGACAATTAAAGTACAGTGATAACTAAAAGACTGTCCTTTAGGGACAGTCTTTTTTGAAAGTGATTAATATTTATAATATATAATTATACTGGTTAGTTATGATTATATATAGAGAGGACGTATATGACAAGATCGGATATGAGGGAGCACACATTTAAGATATTATTCCGTGTTCCGTTCCATGATAAGAATGAATTAAGAGAACAGATAGATTATTATTTCGATGAACTTCCGGATGTTAAGGAAAAAGAGTACGAGTATATTAAGAAAAAAGCACTTCTCGTGGCAGAAATGAGCGATGATATAGATGCAAAGATTAACGGGGTATCAGAAGGCTGGCCGGTTGAAAGACTTGGAAAGGCTGAACTTGCAATTATGAGACTTGCTGTATATGAGATGTTATATGATGATGATATTCCTGTTAATGTTGCTATTAATGAGGCTGTTGAACTAGCCAAGAAATATGGCTCTGATGATAATACTGCATCGTTTGTGAATGGAGTACTTGCAAAGCTTGTGTAGAAATGAGGTCTGATATGGCACAGGTGTATAGTGTTAAACAGATTAATTCTTATATTAAAAATATGATGCGGCAGGATTTTTTGCTTAACCGGATTCAGGTAAAAGGAGAAATATCTAACTGCAAGTATACAGATAAGAATGGATGTATTTTTTTTACACTGAAGGATGAAGAATCAACTATCTCAGTTGTTATGTATGGTTCTGATGCATATAAGCTTGATTTCAGGCTTAAGGATGGTATGTCAGTTGTTGTTGATGGGAGAATTGATGTATATGTTAACCGCGGAGAATACCAGCTATGTGCAAGAACAGTAACACAGAGTGGTATGGGCGAATTATACAGACAGTTCGAACAGTTAAAACAATATTATGAAGATATGGGATATTTTGCTCCAGAATATAAAAGAAAAATACCGGAATATGCCAGAAAAATAGGAATTGTTACTGCAAGAACAGGAGCGGCAATTAAAGATATTAAGAAAAATGCATATGAAAGAAATCCATATATAGAGTTATATCTGTATTCTGTTTTAGTTCAGGGAAAAGAAGCTAAACATAGCATAGCCAGGGGTCTGAAATATATAGACAACATGGGGTATGACTGTATTATAGTTGGACGTGGCGGTGGCTCTATAGAGGACTTATGGGCTTTTAATGAACCAGAGGTCATAGAAGCAGTTTTTAACTGTAAGACACCTGTTATATCAGCAGTAGGACATGAAATAGATTTCACAATAACTGATTTCGTAGCTGATTTCAGGGCACCGACTCCATCAGCGGCGGCTGTTAAAGCTGTCCCTGATATAAGGCAGCTTGATGCTTTGATTGATGGTTATCGTGACAGATTCACACAGGATATGGATAAGACACTAAAGGATTATAGGAATTATGCAGAAAAACTTATGCTTTCGTTAAAAGCATATAATCCAGTTTCACAGCTGCACAATAAAAGGCAGCAGCTTATTCATATGAAAGAGCTACTTGATGTTAATATGAATAATACATTGAACAAAGCAAAGCACAGACTCGTATTATCGTCAACAAAGCTTGAGGGTTTAAGCCCCTTAAAAAAGCTTGAACAGGGGTATGCATATGTAGAAAATGAAAAAGAAGAGCATATCAGTTCAATACATGAAGTGAAAACTGGTGATATATTGGCAGTGCATGTTAAAGATGGATATATAAAGGCAGCAGTACAGAGTGTACGTAAAATGTAACATGTAATGTCTGGCATTTAATATAGTGAGGTAACTGATTATGGCTAAGTCATCTTCATTAGAAGATACATTTGAAAAGATTGATGATATTCTCCGGCAGATGGAGAGTGGAGAACTTACCATGAATGAATCTTTCAAAAAGTATAAAGAAGGTATAGAACTTGTTAAAAAATGCAATTCAATGATTGATAGAGTTGAAAAAGAAATGGTTATTCTTAATGATGATAACGATTCGGAGATGATAGATAATGATTGATTTTAAGAAAGAACTTTCACAAAGGACAGCTAAGATAGATAAGATTATTAATTCTTATCTTCCTAAGGCAACAGGGCAGGCAGAATATATCAAATCAGCCATGGATTATAGCGTACAGGCGGGCGGGAAGAGAATACGTCCAATGATAATGCTTGAAACATACAGGCTGTGTGGGGGGACGGATGAGGAATGCGTATATCCTTTCATGTCAGCACTTGAGATGATACATACATATTCACTTGTTCATGATGATCTTCCAGCTATGGATAATGATGATTACAGAAGAGGCAAGTTAACGACACATAAAAAATTCGGTGAGGATTTTGGAATACTTGCAGGAGATGGTCTGCTTAATCTTGCATATGAAACAATGTTTAATGCAATCAGTACCATCGCAGATGATTATTCCAATACAGATATAGCTAGAAAAATGTCGTTTTATTCAAGGGCTGCTGCTGTTATTGCTTCTAAGGCTGGCGTTGATGGAATGGTTGGCGGACAATCGCTTGATGTGTATCTTACGAATAAACCAATGGATGAGAAACAGCTGGATTATATATTCAGATTGAAGACAGGAGCGCTTATTGAGGCTGCATTCATGGCAGGGGGAATTCTTGCTGGCTGCACAGATGAAACGCAGAAGCTGTTGTGTAAGGCAGGATATAACGTAGGATTCGCATTTCAGATTAAAGATGATATACTTGATGTTACAAGCACACAGGAAGTACTTGGAAAGCCTGTATTAAGTGATGAAAGAAACAATAAAACAACTTACGTTACATTATATGGTTTTGAAAAGGCCGAAAAAGATACTTATGATATGTCTAAAGAAGCTTTGGATATAGTAAAGTCAATAGGTCATAATGAGTATCTTGAGGAACTTATAGATATGCTTATACATCGAAATAAGTAAGAATGGTGAGAGGGTAGCTATGATACTAGAGAAGATTAATAAGCCCAATGATATTAAAAAACTTTCGCCAATTGAATATAACCAGCTTGCAGCAGAAATAAGAGAATTTCTTATCCAGAAGATAAGTGTGACAGGAGGACATCTTGCATCTAATCTCGGAGTAGTTGAACTTACTATGGCTTTACATGTTGTGTTTAATCTTCCACAGGACAAACTTATATGGGATGTAGGTCATCAGTCTTATACACATAAAATCCTGACAGGAAGGAAGAATCAGTTTGATGAACTAAGAAAGTTCGGCGGGATGAGTGGATTCCCTAAAAGAAATGAAAGTGCTTATGATGCATTTGATACAGGTCATAGTTCAACATCTATCTCAGCAGGACTTGGTCTTGCAGAGGCAAGGGATATAAAACATGGTAATTACAGTGTAGTGTCAGTTATAGGTGATGGAGCACTTACAGGTGGTATGGCATATGAGGCTCTTAATAATGCATCCAGAGTTAAGGGAAACTTTGTGATCATTCTTAACGATAATACTATGTCAATATCAAAAAATGTTGGAGGTGTATCTAATATGTTAAGTGAGATACGTTCTTCTGACTCATATTATGACCTTAAGGAAAACATAGGAAATGTGTTGTATAAGCTCCCAAAAGGTGACAAAGTTGTAAAGGCTATTAAAAAAACCAAGTCTAATCTTAAACAGGTGCTTTTACATGATTCAATGTTTGAAAGCATGGGAATATATTATCTTGGGCCCGTAGATGGTCATGATATGGATAAGCTCATAAAGATTCTAACAGTAGCAAAAAGAATGAGCGGACCAGTTCTTGTTCATGTTGTTACACAGAAAGGACGTGGATATAAGCCGGCAGAACGTAATCCAAGCAAGTTCCATGGAATAGGTCCATTTGATATAAAGACAGGATGTGAGATAAACAAGTCCGATATACCGACTTATTCGCAGGTATTTTCAAATACAATATGCGAAATAGGTAAAAAGGATAAAGAGGTTGCAACGATAACGGCAGCTATGCCGGATGGAGTAGGTCTTACCAAGTTCTCCAAATGGTTCCCTGACAGATTCTTTGATGTTGGTATAGCTGAGGCACACGCTGTTACATTTGCCGCAGGACTTGCAGCAGGTGGATTAAGACCTGTTTTTGCTGTATATTCATCATTTCTTCAAAGAGCGTATGACCAGATATTACATGATGTATGTATACAGCAGCTACATGTTGTATTTGCAATTGACAGGGCGGGGCTTGTTGGAAGTGATGGGGAAACTCATCAGGGTATATTTGATATATCGTTTCTTTCATCTATACCTAATATGACAATATGTGCACCAAAGAATGATATAGAACTTAAAGAAATGCTTAACTTCGCAATTGAAGACTTTAATGGTCCGATTGCCATACGATATCCAAGGGGAAGTGCCTGCCTTTTGTTTCATGATTTTAATGAACAAGTGGAATATGGACGTTCAGAAATAATGTATATTGGCAATGATGTATATTCAGTAGAAAAGCATGGCGACTACAGGAAAAAATATATAGAAGCAGATGATGCAGATGTTAGGGGTCCTGAATCAGTATGTTCTAGCAAGGGAAGATATGATATTGCTTTACTTGCATTGGGAAGCATGGTATCAACTGCGTCTAAGGTAAGGGAAAAGCTTATGGAAGAAGGATATACAGTTACGCTGGTGAATGCACGTTTTGTCAAGCCTGTTGATAAAGATATGATAGATTATGTATGTCATAATCATAAGCTTATAGTTACTCTTGAAGAAAATGTATCATCAGGTGGATTTGGAAGAACTGTCTGTCAGTATATAAGTGATTCTGAGTATGATAACCATGTTCTTGGCATATCACTTCCAGATGATTACATAGAGCATGGAAGTGTTGATATATTAAGACATGAAACAGGAATTGACGAGGAAAATATAATCAGACGTGTTAAGGAGAAATATATAAAGGACTGCTGTCAGTAATATATCAAATAAGTGTATATGTGAAGACAGAATTACAGGAATGGAGATAAGAATGAGCAAAGAAAGATTAGATGTTTTGCTGGTAAACAGAGGACTTGCAGAATCAAGGGAAAAGGCAAAAGCTATTATTATGTCTGGAAATGTATATGTTGAAGGACAGAAAGAAGACAAGGCAGGGTCAACTTTTGCAGATAATGCTAATATAGAGGTAAGAGGCAATACATTAAAATACGTAAGCAGAGGTGGACTTAAGCTTGAAAAGGCCATGCAAAACTTTGATGTTACAATAGAAGGAAAAATATGTATGGATGTGGGTTCTTCAACAGGAGGATTTACAGACTGTATGCTTCAGAATGGTGCAATAAAAGTATATTCGGTTGATGTAGGACATGGTCAGCTTGCATGGAAGCTGCGTAATGATGAAAGAGTTGTATGTATGGAAAAAACCAATATACGATATGTTACGCCGGAAGATGTTGCAGACAGAATTGATTTTGCAAGTATAGATGTATCATTTATATCTCTTACTAAGGTATTGCTTCCTGTTAAGAATCTTCTTACCGATGATGGACAGATAGTATGTCTTATTAAACCACAGTTTGAGGCTGGAAGAGAAAAAGTTGGAAAACATGGAGTAGTAAGAGATAAGTCAGTCCATGAAGAAGTTATAAAGATGGTTATTGATTATGCGGTTTCAATAGGTTTTGAGGTTCTCAACCTTGAGTTTTCACCGGTTAAAGGACCAGAAGGCAATATTGAATATCTGTTACATCTTCAAAAGCATACAGAAGGTACATATGAAAATATTCCTTTTGAAATAAAAAATATAGTAGACAAAGCGCATGAAACGTTGTAATATATATTTATAGTTAACTTTAAGTGCTTTGCAATATAGGGGTATCAATGAAAAAATTTTATATAGTTACGAATCAGTCAAAGGATACAGAACTGAAGTATACATATAGTATTATTACATACCTGAAAGAACATGGTGCTGATGGTATATATGATGAAGCAGCAGGTAATGTTGAGGGAACTAAGTATTGCTATACGAATGCTGTACTTGTACCAGATGGAGTGGAATGTATCATAGTACTTGGTGGAGATGGAACATTAATACAGGCAGCAAGGGATCTTAACGAGAAGAATATTCCACTTCTTGGGGTGAATATCGGTACATTGGGATATCTTACAGATACGGATATGAACACGGTTTATGAGACTCTGGATAACCTTATTCATGATAATTATGATATTGATACGCGCATGATGCTTGATGGCAAAATATACAGGGACGATGAGCTTATTTATGAGGATGTTGCACTTAATGATGTTGTATTAAGCAGGCGTGGGATTCTTCGTGTTATTGATTTTGACATATATGTTAATGGAGAGTATCTTAATTCTTTTGCTGCAGATGGCGTTATTGTTTCAACAGCAACTGGTTCAACAGCATATAGTTTGTCAGCTGGTGGACCTATAGTGCAGCCTAATGCAAGGCTTATAATGATAACTCCGATATGTGCCCATACACTTACGCAAAGAAGTATTATATTTGGGCAGGATGATGAGATTGTTATTCAGATGAATGATAATAAGAGATTATCAGAAGAAAGAGTTGCAACATATGACGGAGAAAGCTATTGCAAAGTTGTTACAGGCGACAGAGTTGTTATTACGCGTTCGGATAAGACGGCAAAGCTTATAAAAACGAGCAAGATATCTTTTCTTGAAAGAATAAGAAATAAAATGTGATTGTATGCAGATGATACTTATCACAGGGTGGTAAGATTGGAGAATTGTTGTGAGAACAGACAGACACAAGAAAATATTAGAATTAATCAATAATAATAATATAGGAACACAGGAAGAACTGGCGGATGCACTTAACAAAGCCGGATATAATGTTACACAGGCAACTGTTTCAAGAGATATAAGGGCGCTGAATCTGACTAAAGTATCTGTTGATGGCGTGAGTCAGAAATATACAACATTAACAGCAGGTAATCCAGTAACCAATGACAAGTATATACGTGTGTTAAGAGAAGGATATCTTGATATGGATATGGCACAGAATATACTTGTAATAAGAACAGTTTCTGGAATGGCTATGGCTGTGTGTGCAGCACTTGATGCACTAAAGCTTGATGAGATAGTTGGTTCTATAGCAGGTGATGACACGATCATGTGCGCTGTAAGGACGGTTAAAGATACAACTGTTGTTATGAACAAGTTGAAGAAACTTATAAAAATATAAGGCTATTATAACAATAGCTGTTATGGTTATTTCTGTTATACTATGAGAATACCGGCATATTTTAAGCCGGTATTCTCATATTGTATCAGTGACAAGTTGGAGGAGTATGCTTACTAATTTACATGTTAAGAATCTTGCATTAATAGAAGAAGAGAATGTTGATTTTGAAGAAGGTCTTAATATATTATCAGGTGAAACAGGTGCTGGTAAATCTATAATTCTTGGCTCAATTAATGCAGCACTTGGTGCTAAGACATCGCCAGATTTTATAAGAACCGGTGCTGAATATGGATTAGCCGAACTTATGTTTGTAATAGATGATGCTAAGACACTAGAAAAGATAAAGGAGTTAGGGATAATCGATATAGATGAAGGCGAATTGCTTATATCAAGAAAGATAACGCCCACACGCTCACAGATTAAGGTAAATGGACAGAATTTTACAGCAGCACAGACACAGAAACTTGCCAGATATCTTATAGATATGCATGGTCAGCATGATAATCAGATTCTTATGGATGATTCATCACATATCAATGTTGTAGATGAATATTGTGCAGATAATATAGAAAAACTAAAAGAAAAGATGAAAGCTGATTATAGTTATTATACAGAATGTAGAAATGCATTAAAGGATATGGATAAGGACACAGATGAAAGGCAGCGTGAGATTTCTTTTCTTGAGTATGAAGTGAATGAAATAACAGCGGCAGCACTTAAGCCGGGTGAAGATGAAGAACTTGAAACAGAATTTAAAAGGCTTAATAATCATCAGAAGATTATGAATGAACTGGCATGTGCGGATATGCTTCTTAATTCTGGTGATGACAATATAAGTGATATGCTTGGAATGGCTGTAAAAGCTCTTGCTAATGCATCCGAATACGATGAGACTCTTAAAAATCCGGCAGCAACTTTACAGGATGTAGAGAGCCTTATCATGGATGTTTCCCACGATATAAGTTCATATATTGACAGCAGCGATTATGATGCCTCTGCATTGAATGATATACAAGACAGGCTTGATACGGTTAATGAACTTAAGAATAAGTATGGTGGAACTATTGAAACTGTTCTTTTATCACTTAAAGAAAAAGAAAATAAGCTTGAAGAATATTATAACTATGATGAAATCCTGAATAAAAGAAAGGCAGAATATGAAAAAGCCTGTAAGAAAGCTATGAATACTGCCGATTTACTAAGCGATGAAAGAAAAAAAGCTGCGAAAAAACTGACGGATGAATTTGTAGCTTCACTGAAACAACTTAATTTTCTTGATGTAAGATTCAGGATAGATTTTCATAAAAATGATAATATTACACAGAATGGATATGATTCAGTAACATTTATGATATCAACTAATCCGGGTCAGGAATTGCGGCCTTTATCTAGGGTGGCATCAGGTGGAGAGCTTTCAAGAATAATGCTTGCAATCAAAACAGTAATGGCTGGTGATGATAGAAAAACACTTATATTTGATGAAATAGATGCAGGAATAAGCGGAAAAACAGCCCAGATGGTTTCTAACCAGCTTTCAAGACTTTCAAGACATCATCAGATAATATGTATAACACATCTTCCGCAGATAGCTTCTATGGCTGATGCACATTATACTATTAAGAAAACGGTACATGATAATAAGACATATAGTCAGATATCAAGAGTTAACGGCGATGATAGTATATATGAGCTTGCACGTATGCTGTCAGGAAGTGAAGTTACAGATTCAGTACTTGCCAATGCAAGAGAATTAAAGAAAGCATCAGATGATTTTAAAGGCTTACTATAAAGTTTTATTGTAATCATTACTTGAAATTATTAATTATAAATGCTGATTGCTGATAATATTAGTATATTATAAACTACATATTTATTATAATTATATAAGTAATAACGGGTGTCAAAACTTTTTCTGACACCCGTTTGTTATTCCGAAGCATTCAGCATGTTTTCTATATATATACCATAGCCGCTCCTTGAATCATCTATTAGAACATGTGTTACAGCCCCGATTAATCTGTCATCCTGAATAATAGGGCAGCCAGACATTCCCTGTACGATACCATTAGTCATATTGATAAGTTTATCAGAGGTGACTTTGAAAGAAATATTTTTAGAATTACTGTTGTTTAATGAAGTTATTTCTATTTCATAGTCTTCGTATTTGTTATTGCGGTAGAATCTTACATAAGCCCTGCCTTTGTGAACCATATAACGATAACCTATATTCATAAGCTGAAGGTTGTATTTTCTGCTTATATTATCATTTATAGTTCCATATATTCCATATTCGCAGTTTTTGTTAATAGTTCCAACTGGCTGTGTGTTTTTGTAATCTATAATTCCCTGAAGTTCACCAGGAGTTCCATCCTGTCCTTTTATGATTGAAAGGATATGTGTGTTATATATCAGACCTGTGCTTATGTTCATGGTTGAACCCGTGCTGTTGTCAGTAATGCCATGCCCGAGTGCACCAAAATGATTTGACTGGTCAATATATGTCAGTGTTCCTATTCCCTGTGCATCATCTTTTACCCACAATCCAAGGCGGTATGTGTTGTCTGAATCCAAAACAGGTGTAACATTTACTGTAGATATAATGCCGTTTCTTAAGATGTCAAGCGTAATAGTATTTCCATTAGAACTGGCAATAATATTGGAAAATTCTTTTTTTGAATTAATTGTTTTATCGTTTACGGTCAATATATAATCTCCTTTAGCTAGAATGTTATCGCAGGGATTGATATCACCATAAGCTTCGGAATTCACGGAACTTGTCT